>Ga0209434_1000089_pt1 | contig 47783 bp, 118 predicted proteins | sample ETNvirnome_2_300_FD_184068 | JGI IMG/M metagenome (GOLD analysis project Ga0209434, IMG submission 184068) | Marine viral communities from the Pacific Ocean - ETNP_2_300 (SPAdes) (version 2) | ecosystem: Environmental > Aquatic > Marine > Oceanic | place: Pacific Ocean | collected 2013-06-22 | reverse complement strand
CCATAACAATTGCACTTACATATGCTTGATTGATTTGTTCGTCTTCTTCTGGGGATAGTTCCACAAAATCCACCAAATCCATGGCTTGTTTTGCATGCTCATAATCGGTTGCAATCAATCTCATCAATTTGTCGAAAACTGATTCGCCCATTGCTTCCGTAATTACTTTCATTAGATATCGCCTATCAAGTTTCACAACTTATTCCTGATACATTTTATGAAATTGTTCGATGTTAACTTCTCCGGCGGAGGCCGCACCGATCGCTTTACGAATCTGATCCGCTTTTTCTATCATTCCAGTATCACGATACATCTTTTCAAGACGTTCAGCTTCGGCAATGGCAGCAGCATCAACAGCATAGACGCCTTTGCGGGGCGCAAGTTCTTCAAGAGCTTCCAATTCTTCTTTGATAAGCGTAACAAGCTTTTGTTTCGTTAGTTTCATTATTTTCTCCTTTTTCCATCTCTACGTTTTTCTTTGGGAGATTCTGGCTGCCTCGGCAGATCAGCTGATTTGAATGGCATTTCTGGCTGCTGGGGTGTGGTACCAGGGATATCCATCGGCTCTGGTTCTTCGGTTTTCCACTTTTTCCATAGCTCCGCTGCCCATTTTTCATAATCAATGGGCTCATCGGCCTCTTGAATGTCTCTTTCGCAAACTTTTTTTAGCTCTTCTTCGATAAGTTTGAGTAATTGGCCTTTCAACAGATTCATTTTTTCTTTCCTTTTTTGTTAATTAATTTACGGATCGCTACGTCCTCTTCCTTCAACCCTTCGATCACGGACTCTAGATGGTCTAGGCGATGCTGTGTGGTGTAATAAAACCCTGCTAGCGAAGCCACAACGGTCAATATTGCGATGATGTGCGATAGCTCAAACTTCATCCGTATTTCTCTTTGTCAGCTGCAAAGCCCCTGTCCCATTCTGCTTTCAAAGCTATAGGGAATTCTGAATAAGTCAGGTCATGGGTCCACAGTTTGGCGTCATGGGTGATGTACTTTTTCGGAATAGGCTCATTCCACCAAGGATCTGCATAATTCTGCTCTTCCTGCGCGATTTTATCCCATTTGATTTTGCTGGGCTCGGTGGACCGCTGCAGGGTGCCGGAAATGAAGGCTGCATCAAGTAGTCTTTTAGTTCCTAGGAAGCGTCGGGGATCTTGACTGGTATGATAACGAGGATTTGGGGCGGTGACTAAATCGACTAGACTGACGCCCTTCAAGGATTGGAAAGCATTCTCCAGGCTGCCTCCGCCTCCTCTGATGGCTTCATCTAGCACTTCAGTTATTAGAGAGCGTAATATATTTTTCGTTAGTTTCATTATTTAACTCCAAGTTTTTGTTTGATATATTCGTCGATATCTGTTAAACGATCACCCGCAGTGGTGCCTCCAGCAAAGTTTAGGATAATTTTAAAGATTGAATTGATTGCAAGAATTTCTTCATCATCCAATTGCAATTGTTTTATTTTATTGGCTGTATCAATTAACTCTTTCCGAAATTCATCTTTACCAGGCGTAGCCTCGGATTCAACATCGCCCAATTCCGCTTCGATCAGTTCGATCAATAGTTGTTTCGTTACCTTCATTATTTCTCGCGCCCCATGACTTTCACATCTTCTTCTTCGGCTTGCAGATCTAAAACCATTCCAACACGGGATTGGATTGAGTCTTTTAGCCTATATGCTTCCTTCCAATCGCCGAGCATTCCTCTGCCCACCATATAGGCATAATCGGTTCTAAAGGATAGCCGTGGGACATCGCGCGGATTTTTTGCGTTTCTTTCGTATTGCTGCGCCCACTCGTTCAAAGCAGCAAATCCTGGATTATTATTAAACACCTTAAGGGTGATCGCTCTTGCAATTGCGAACCAAGCCCCAAAGAATCCCTTGCCAGGATTTTTGGTAAATGTTGTTTTTTTGCCGCTTTCGTACTTATCCCTAGAAGAAGGCGTCCATTTCATGTAAGGTTTTTCGCCGAATAATTTTTGTAGATCCAATATTTCACGATCTGATTTACCACCAAGCAGCTTATCAAGCTCTTTTTCGTCGTGGTGTTGCAGCCCAATCTCTTTGGTAAGGTCGCGGATCTCCCCTACGCTTATTTTAAGATTAAAGCCGGGAACGCTTATTCCCATTGCTTCTTCGATCATTTCGATCAATAGTCGCCCCGTTATCTTCATTATAAATCTCCAAAATTTTTTTGAGAATATTTTCGTCAAACTAAATAGTCGTTTGATGATCTAATTGAGAGAAAAAATGAAATCTGGAAATTTTTGGAGAGGGTCTTAACGTATCTCGCTTCGCTCCCGCCGCGTAACGTTACGTTAAGTACTTATTTCGAAGTCCTCACAACCCCCACGGGTAGGGGGGTGGGGGGAGCCCCCTTTGTTACGCTTTGTTTCATTTGCACAACTGCGACCAAAACAAAACCATAACAAAGAACAGCACAAAAAATAGTAACATGTCAACTCCATTGATAGCCCCCGTGGTACGGGGGTAGTAGGTAGGAAGGGAGAACGTGGGGCTTAGGCACGGGGCTCTTCCGAAGAGGTGGATGCCTCTGAGTTCGGCTGCCAGTGGTTACCGTAACATTCGTTCATCTCAGCCACCAGCCAATCAGGTCGGCTGGGATCTTCGAGCGTCCCGACGTTCGAGGGCTCTTGCTTAGGAGGTCGAACCTTCGGGGCTTTCTCCTTAAGGACTTTCTTCAGGACAGGCTGAACAGCATACTCATCGAACTCCCAACCGAAACGCTCGGCATCATCGATGTTAATGATGATCTCGTTAGGCTCGCGGATACGGGCTTCAACGGACGCAGACAACTGCTTGACCAGCGCGGTCGCACCGATGAAGGGGTCTTGAAGTCGATCAGCAACTCCCAATCCAGTCTCGGGACACAGCCCATCACGACGGGCTTCCAGCCCAGCGATCTCGATGCAAGCAGCGTTGAGTGAGGCTTCACTGATACGCTCCAGCCTAGCGGTGACTTCAAGGTTAGCAGGAGCATCAACGGCGATGCGAACACGGGAGCCAGACCGAGTAACCACAACACCGAAGCCGACGGCAGGGTTCCAGGCGATGCTTTCACGCGCAGGGATCTTCGAGCCTTTGGGGGTTGTAGCGAATGATGGGAGAGTAGGAAGAGGAAGAGTAGTCATAAAGTGCCTCCAAGGCGACTGGGTTATATATATAATGTATCACGGATTTGGGCTGCTGTCAAATGAGAAGCGGACAGAATATGTCCGAAGAGAAAGTTATTTATTTAGTCCTCGGAGTTCTCGACGGCAACGTCAAGTTCATCGATTTCGCAATCACCGCCAGCGTCATTGATAGCATCTTCGATGGTTTCAGTGAGAGCCTGAGCGATTTCAAGCAGTTGAGTGAGGTCAAGGCTAGAGGTCAAAGGGATAGTGATAGTTTGAGAGTTAGACATAAGTGTCTCCAAGGCGAGTGGGTTATATATATAATGTATCATATTGAGAGGGGGTTGTCAAATAAAGAGCGGACAGAATGTGTCCTATTGTAAAGTTTTTTTATAGCTCTCATATTCAACGATGGCGATCATTGACAACGCGCCAATGAGGTAGCAGAGGAAAGCGATAACGATGAGCGCGAAAGGCGACAAGTAAATCATGCGTTCACCCTTCGACGGCTAGCAAAATCAGCAGCCTGAGCAGCCTTGTGAGCACGGACAGCGAGGGAAACAGCAACGCCATTCTCAACGTAGTAACGAGCGGTCTGAATGTTGTGGCAGTCGATGCGGACACCACTGGGAGTTTTGACGTAGTACTGTCCAGTTGGCGAGACAAAAGCCTTGATGTTCTGGATGACGCGAGACTTGAAAGGTCGAAGGTCGGCGAGAGGTGGAGAGCCGAAAGATTGAGAGAGAGAAGATGAGTAAGGCATAAGCCCTCCAGAGAAGCGATGCTGTATTGCATCCATACTATAATGTATCACGCTGACGGCTTTTGTCAAACGCTGTGGGCTTGTATTGACATTTCTTTGACAACTTTCGTTTCCTCCATAGTTATGTCAAATATTTTGGGAATGTCAGGAAAATGTCAAATGTCAGGAAAATGTCAAATGTCAGGGAAATGTCAAATGTCAAAACGGTGTCAAATGTCAAAACGGTGTCAGAAGCCCCGTGGCTCCGTAACAAACTACCGAGTTACGAAGTAACGGTTACGACCGATGCTGAAACAGTTTCGATGTTTCGTGTGATGAAAAAACTACAAAATAAAAAACCCTGTGAATACGGGGGTTTAATGGTGGTTGCCCCTAGAGGTTCTTGCCTCTACAGTTTCGATGTTTCTGTCTTTTCCCCGCGAGGGTGCTAGTTAGATACGGGCTTTCCCGCTATAGCGTCGATGTGCTGGGCATGATCGCATATGATACCCCCACTTCCAACACATACAGGCACACACAACACAGGCTCACAACGCCTTCTCACGCCCTTCTATTTACTCCAAGCAGTAAACACACGCATACACAGCCTACAATGCCTTCTATGGCTGTTTGCAGCCCTGCGAGGGCGTACATAAGTTATGCCTCCGTTCGCTCTGGAGGGCATGGGGGACGGGGCGGGGAGGGTAGGAGAGTAGGAGAGATCAGCACCAGGTAGGGGTGTAGGAGGGTAGTAGTCTTTAACTGAGAAGTGCTAACCGCTGAGTTCCAACCCAGTATTCTCCAGACTTCCAGCGAACTTTGACAACATCATCAGAGATCCCATCGCGCTCTATTTCTATAACCAGCACGATCCTATATCCATCCAACAAACACAGGTCACCCACCTTCACCATCAAGAACCTCGTAACATAAATAGAACGAAGGAACCGTACAGGTGTGAACGTGTTCATAACGATCAAGTATCCTTACCTCTATGTAGTCCATACCTATCTTGTGGTTATGCACCTTTGTAGCATGTCCATACTCTCCTGACTGTCTCCCTTTTACTAATATATTTTTCATGTGTTCTCCGATGGTTGAATGGCTTCCACTTTGATTAGCCAAGATGTTGAGTGGTGCATCGTCACACCATTCGCCCACTGAACCGTTACGCCGCTGCCGTCCTTCTCGGCGAAGGTGACAATGCCAAGCGTGAGCGGCTTTGAGCTTTCTTCGCCGTGCAGGCGGGGATAAGCAACTAAATCTCCTACTTGCATTTTATCTCCTCTATCCGAATGAGCCAGCGGCTCGAATGATTGCTTTCAACTCCATTTGCCCAGAGGACAGTACAGGTGAAATCGTTGAGCAGATAAGTGATTATTCCCACTCCGTGGTCGTTATGCTTCGCCAGTACTGGATGACTGTATCTAACTAAATCTCCTACTTGCATACAACCTCCACAAACTCATGGTGAACTGTTCTTTCCTGTCCATCGCTCCAGCGGATCACCGCGCCGCACTCGAATGGTTCGATCACAATTCCAATCATCGAAGAGTAATCTATCGGGGGATACTCGTTGATCCTTGCTCTCGATGCTATCCAAGAGATTGTCCATTTTACTAAATCTCCTACCTTCATAAGACCTCCCACCATTCTTGATCGGAAGTCCATTCCCAGCCGTCTTTCAACAGCACTTCGATGCTGTCTTTGTTTATCTCTGTGACGATGCCAATGCATCCATATTGAATGTTGCCACCTGTATTCGTGTATCTAACTAAATCTCCAATGTTCATAACAACTCCAAAGCCCAAACGGCAATCCAACAAGTTGCCCCATCATCCCACACGACAAGAGCCTCATTTGGAACGGGTTTTGTCATTCCTATGATGAAGCCGATTTGTGTTGGGAAGTGTCTCTGAACTAAATCTCCTACTTTCATTTGTCCTCCGACGTTGTGGGGTTGATGTGTTGTACCTCATGGGCATAGAGCCAATAAGATGAGCCAAGGCTTTGAAAATGAACCCTGACAAGAACAACAGCACCATCCTTGTATCCTTCGACCTGAAGGATGATACCGTATGGATTGGTTGACCATTGCGTGTGAATGTTCGAATGAACATATCGTCGAAGCGTTTCGCTATCGACCGTCACAAGGTCACCAACCTCAAACACTACGAGTTTACTACTGTTCCGTTCCTGTGAAAAAGAAACTTTTAAGTTGCTCCTCCAACTTCTCGGTATCGGACTTGACACGCCTTCGAGTGGGCTTCTTAGGATCGGCGAACCAGACCTCTGTTGCTTCATTGAAATGCTTTCGACAATAGAATGTAGTGATTTTACCGAACCGACACATGAACAAGTCATCTTTATCTTTTAACCTGTGTTTTGTGAGGATTGCGGAGCCTCTACCGAGTTTGTGATGTTCTATTGTGTAGTGGTTTAAACCTTCAGTTTTCATATCGACCTCTGCTGTTTGGGTTATATAAATAATGTATCCTACAAGTAACTATTTGTCAAGGGGGTCAAGGGACAATTTTTGTCCCTTTTTTTATTTGTCCTCGACGAACTCTAGCACTTTTTCGGTGAAGCACGTTTCGAAGAATACAACTGAATGGTCATAGCGGTCGAAAAAGCGCACAATATAACAAGTCCTACCGTCATTCTCAGAAATCTGTTTTTCAGCATGTCCGTATCCTCTTTGAAAATGTTTAACAAGTTGCATGATTAACCTCCAAGGTTTAATCTTCGATGAGCCCAGCTTTTTTAGCGGCTTCAATAAGCATCACATTCCTCCGAGGAAGCCTGCGTTTTATCATCCCAACATGAGAAGAAGTGGTTTGGGATACATAGTTCCCGCCTCTACTTGTGTAATCGTACACGATTGTTGTAGCTCCACCTTCATCATCAGGGATATGCTCTGCAATACGCAAGTCATATGAGAACAGAGATTGTCCATCTGTTTTGAGCCGACCTGCGTTCGCAGTTTTTTGGTCTAAGAAAGCGTCCACAACGCCATCGTTATCAGTGAAAAAAGCCATAATAATAGCCTCCAAGTTAGCGGAACAGGATTGTTCCGATATAGTAATGTAACCCGTTTGAATGAGTTGTCAAGTTTTTAGTTAAAATAAGTCTACCGATAGCGACCGTATCGGTGCTTGAGATCGCGAACCTTCTCAGCTACCCTTTCCCAATCGGGGTGTGCGCCAAGCAGATCCGTTGTCGGCATGAGCCAGATCGGCTCATCTTTGATCTGGTTGACCACGATACGAGCGGCTTCACAGTTATCAAAGGTTCCAAGCAACGCGCCTGTGAGAAGATGGGATACACAGAGTTTTTTGGAATAACGCTCCCGTTCTCCTCTCTCTTTTTCCCTTGTCTCGTCAATAGTGCGATGGATAATGAATGGGTAGATGTGTTTGGCTGGCATTGTGAACGAAGTTCTCTCTGTTTCAGTAGTAGCCAGTCTGATTGTTTGCATTGTAAGGCTCATAAAGGCTCCTTAAGGGCATTTGTAAGTATTTATGGGGGTGAGGGTGGATGAGCCTCTTACGAGGCTCTCAGACCGCCTTAGCGATCCACGGCAATCACACGTTCATTTGTAGTGAAGTATGGACGCTGGGCACATTCGGGTGTGGTCATCCACATTCTCTGACACTTCGATGGAACAGGCTTCGGAGCCTCCATATCAGTCAAGATGATATGACCATCGAACTGACGTTCATTGACCCAACGGGATGGAGCATTGAAGCAAGTTCCACCACAAGAGACACGTTCGAAGGTTCGGCGTTTGCCTTTCTTCCAAACATAGACCTCTGGTTCAGCAACTTGAGTATCGAAGGGAATGACCGTGAACTCGGCATACTTGGCAAGTCCATTCAATTCTGAGAAGAACAGGGCTAACATCTGATCAGAGACAGAGCCCGACTGGTCGATGCTAATGGCGATTTTCGCCGTTCGATTGACCTTCTTTCCAGCGTGAATGTAAGGGAACCGCTTATTGATCCTCCGAACCGTCGATCGCTTGTTAGCTCGTTGACTAGTCTTTACGAAGTAACGAAGAACAGAACGCCAGTTCACCTTCGGTGTCACCATATCTTGGATCTTTTTTCGCATACCCTGAGACACTGTGCCCCAGCCACGACCGCCAGAGTTGACCTCTTCGGTAGCCTTGCGGATTGCGTCTTTCAAGCGTTCTTCAGCCATAGCCTTAGTCTCTTGATCGACTTCGCCCCACCCTGAGTGGTCATCCATGCTATCGGGAAGAGGTTTGCCCTTTCCAGAGCCGTCACCTTCGGAGGGGTCACCAGAGCCAGAACCTTCGCCCTCGTTGCCTTCGCCGTCACCTTCGCACTCCTCGGGCTTGAACTGCTCATCGTTTTGCAACTTTGAGAAGTACCATTCAGCCGACTTTTCCAAAGGATAGTCTTGGAAGGGTTCCTGTGTTGGGATACACCCTCCCTCTGGGAGTTTGCCGATCAGGAAAGAGTTGATTGCAAGGTCAGTGGCTACATTCCACATCTTTGACATACCCTCTGGCGGCAGCCGACCAGTAACGTGCTGGAAGATGAGATGATAGAACTCATGCATCAAGACACCGAGCCGCTGATCGTCTGTGAGGTCTGCGAAGAACTCTGGGTTGTAGAGCATGATGAACTGTGCAGTCTCTTTGTCAATCATCACACCAGCGGTGGGGATTGCCCGACTTTCCACTTTGTGAATACGGCGAGACAGCCCAGCAAAGAACGGCTCAGATTGAAGCAACTTAAAAGTGTACTTGTTCAAATCAAATGGGTTTTTATTTTTGTCAGTCATAAAGACCTCCAAGGTTTTGGGTTATACTATAATGTATCACGGTGAAGGGAAAAGTCAAGGACATTTTTTGTCCTCAACTCTATCCCGTCGAGAGGCTCGACTATTTCTTAGCACCGAGGATCTCAATCATATAGTCTTTGACCGAAGTGTCGCCTTTCAACTTCACAGAATGGACTCCAGAGGCGTTGTGCTTGGCTTCCGAGCCAGAGGCAATAACAGTCCAGAAGGACATGCCGATTTCCGAAGGAAGGGTGATCATGTACTCGGCAACATTCTTGAGTTGCTTCTTAGATAGCTTCTCATCAAAACATTTGCTTTGCTTGAACTTCTCTACAAGAGCGTTGTGATCGTTGATCTTGAACTCTTTGGTAAGTTTAATCTTGCCTTCTTCTAAGATGTTTTCGACCGTGACAATCTTCTTGTAGTTCGCAACGTAATCGTTGAAAGCAACCGCACCTTCGAAGCCAATGAAAGAAGAGGCAAGGTGGTAAAGAACAGGGCTTTGCTTGATGTCGCCATTCATACAAAGGAGAGCATCGGAAAGCCGAACCCAGGAGCGACGAGAGGGATAAACCTTGTTAGGTTCGTACTCATCTTTGTGCTCAAGATGTTGATGGTTCTGGTTGATAAAGTCCCAGATAACACCAACTACGTTGTTATCAGCCCATTCGAGCCAATCTTCGACGGTTGGAGCTACATCAAAGACCGTGTAACGGTCGAGTTCCGCTGGATCCATTTCACCAACCTGGTACTGAGCACCGTGTTCTCCGCCGTTTACGCAGGCAAAGATGAGGGTGTCGGGGTGGAGGGTATACCCTGCGATCTTGCGACTGTCACACAGTTCGAAGATACCTTGGCGAACTTCCATAGTAGCTCTATCAACTTCATCGAGGAAGAGGATAACAGGGCGGTTGCAAGCATCGTGAAGCCACTCGGGAGCAAGCCACGTAGTGACCTTGCCTCCTACCTTGGGCAGACCCAGAAGGTCACCTTCGGTCATTTGAGAAGCGCGGCGTTCGATAACCTCAAGACCACGAGCCTCTGCAATCTGATAGACGATAGCGGATTTACCGATACCGTGGCGACCACGGATAAGGACGGGGAACTTTGCATCGAGGATGAAAGGAAGTACAGAGTTGAGAGTTTTGAAATCAATAGCCATGGTAAGGCTCCTTATGATTTGTAGAGCAGGAGTGCTCGAAAGTTTTTGTTTGGTATCTATAATGTAACTAGATACGGAAAAAAGTCAAGGACAGATTATGTCCGTTTTTCTTTGTCCTCTACTTTCTCGTAGAGATCGGGGTTGACGGTAAACAAGGTTCCATCCTTGTTTTCAATGACGGGGAACCGCTTCTCGGCAGTACCGAGTATATCTACTACTTTACCATCCAGAGGATAATAAGCATAGAAGCGTTCGTTCCGCTTCCTTAGTTCAGCCTTGGGCTGTATGATGTCGCCTATTTTGAAGTTGCTCATCGGGAGCCTCCTTTGGTGATCATCAAACACTCGATGGGTCGTCGAGATTTTCCTTGCTTGGTACAAGGGCGGAGCCGATGAACACGATAGCCTCTTTTAAGAAGGCTCTGGAACTGTTGATTGGTCATGTGACCTCCAGTTGTTTGGGTTATATAAGTAATGTATCATATTTGGGGGATAAGTCAAGGACATTATCTGTCCGTTTTTACTTTACCCCGACAGGCTCGCTTGTTGCGCTTCTTCTTTTTATTGGCTATGACGGTATGTAGCCCACCACGCCATTCATGAAGGGTTCCCCCCTCTTCAAAGTGCAACTTGCGTTCAGCCCCTCTTATTCGAGCGAGTTGTTCAAGTTGCTTTTGTCGCCTACGGCATTGAGCGCGACTAACTGGTTTTTGGTTGCTCATTGGAGCCTCCACTTGTTTGGGTTATATAAGTAATGTATCACGTTCAGTCGCTTTGTCGAGGACAGAAAATGTCCGTTAGTTTGCGTCGCCGAGTTTGCCAGTGGCTTCGAGCAAAGAAAAGAAGGCATGCCACACAACCTCATTGATCTCTTCGGACATGTTTTCGGTTTCTTCGAGGGTCTTTGCAACCAGCGACATCATCGCCAGACCATCAGCAAGTTTGCGAATGTTCTTTTGGGCTTGTTCAAACGGTGTCATAGCCAGCTCCCATCATCATGAGCGCGAAGGACACAAGGACTTCATCAGCCTTGTAGCCTCTGCCTCCCATTATCTCGACCATCCGTTCGACTACACCCTGATCATCGCAGGGAAACACAAGTGTTTCCGTGTATCCCATGCGGGTGCTCTCGGAGATCACGAAGTGATCGATCTTCAAAGCACCTCGCGCACCACTGTCATACAGCCCTTGATCGTCGAGATAAATGTCCCATTGGGGCGCATGGACAACATACTGTTTACAGTAGGTTCCATCATCATAGTCGGTAAGACCTTCATTGATTATCTCTGGTATCATCATTGCTCACCTCCCTTGGGTGTCTCAAAGCCCATAGAGGGACGCTCAGGAGCCTCTGGAGCAGCCTGACGGATAGCCATAGGCATCCCACCTAGGGTGGGTGGTAGGGTAGCACTAGAGAGGGCTATCACGGTTAAGATTTTGCTCAGAAGTTCTTCTGATATGTCGATCGTTAGTTTGATTTGATTGCTCATGAGAGCCTCCTTATAGTATTCGGTTTAGGTTAATGTCGAAGTAGCCTATGTCTCGACTGAATAGGTATTCTTGGAAAGTATCGCAAGTCCAAGAAACCCCTGACCAAAGAACAGCCTCTTCGAAGTATTCAAAGACTTTTGCTTCTGCTTTCTCCTTCGTGGAGAACACATAAACATCGTCCTCCTCTCCGCTGTACCTGATTTTGAGTGTATAAACGTGGGTCATGTGACCTCCTTGTTTGTTATGATTGTTAATCTTCTTTCGAAGTACCATGCAGATGATCCATCGCTCCAGAGGACTAGGGCTTCATTGCACTGATCTTGGGGGTGGTAATTATAGTCTATGACTATGCCAAGATTTTGTGCTCCGACAATGGCAATGTACTCTACTAAATCTCCGATTTTCATGGAGCCTCCAACAAATAGGTAAAGACACCTGCTACGAAGGGCATGGAGCATCCGAGCACCCAAAGCCCAACGACGAAAAGAAGCGGGTGATCCAGAATAAAGTTTTCTACTTTCATAATACCTCCAAGATCTTGGGGTTGCACCAGTGAAAGCCATCAAGTTCCTCGTAGCCCGTTCCTGAGAACAGGACACGATGGGTATGATTACCATGAGTGCCTTCTGTCCTTATCTCGACCAAGATACCGTAGTGCCCAAAGCCGACCATTTCTACTAAATCTCCTATTTGCATAAGACCTCCAGCCATTGCGGTGCAATGAGAAAAATATGTTTATGGAGTAGAACTTTACAGTCTCCATTGGGGTTTATACCGACGATGATGCCGACAACACCGCAATCGTCCACAACTAAATCTCCTACTTGCATATCTTCTCCAAGTTGCTGGGTTTGTGGGTTGAAATACGGTTTGTGCCTGTCATTAGCCACTTTGGTGGATCGAACCACTGAACAGTTGTTCTTTTGTGCCAAGGGCTTTTGTCAGCGGCAGTTTCCAAAACGATGCCCAGCCCATAGATTTCAAGTTTACATTCTACCAAATCACCTACTTGCATTTCTCTATCCTCTCGCATTGCCAGCGGAGCCACTCGGTTTCAACACCTTCATTGAGGACAATGAGACTGTCTCTGCTTGGAATGTATCGTAGGATAAGTCCAACGTGGGTCTGGGCGATTTCAGGGATGTAGTTAGTCCACAGAACAAGAGTTCCTGCTTCGAAGTTGGGAAAGTCAGTCATTACGACCTCCAGTTGTTTGGGTTATACTATAATGTATCACTCTGGGAGAAAAAAGCAAGGACAAAAAATGTCCGTTATCCTATGACCTCCAAGTGCTTGAACCACATCCACATAGGAAGCCCGTCGTTCCACTGAACTCGTGCCGTCGGGGCAATGTAATGGTTTTCAACTTCTATCACGATGCCTATGCCCCAGTGGGGGTTCGGGGGTGTGACGACTAAATCTCCGATTTGCATACAACCCCCAACATTCCGCTTTCAACGTATTCTTCCATGTGTTCATCCCAATAGCAATGCTCCCCGTCTTGTGGGAAGTCTGCTCTCCACATGTAGTTTGTGCCTTGAAGATCCTCTCTGAGATATGTTACAATCCCGATGACCGTGGAGCCATCGGACTCTTCAGTCCACCAGACGAGATCGCCTACTTGTAGGTTGTTCAGTTGTTCTATAATCTTTTTCATAATGCCTCCAGGGCAGAGGGAAATCTCCGATAAACGTGATCTCCGCAGGTTACCTCGATCCAGCTATCGCCGTCCAAGATGGTTATCCTTGTTATTATCCCGATGTTCTGGTCGTTTCTCCAGTTCAGTTTTACCCTGACTAAATCTCCTACTTGCATAATACCTCCAGTTCATCGTCCCAATAAAGACCTGTTCCCATTCCATCGAGCCATTCGACTGTAAACATTTGGTTGTGTTTGTTCTCCCATGCGCTAGCGTTGTGGGTTGCGATGATAATCCCGAACCCTTCGTAGTCCTCGTTGCTGTCTAGTTTTACTAAATCACCTACTTGCATAGTACCTCCAAATGCTCCGAGAAATAGTGCCCTGTTTGTCCGTTGTGCCAAGACACAACGCAAATCAGTTTTCCTTTGTCGAGTGTGCTGGTGGCTGTCTCAGTTTTTACGACTACTCCGATCCTTCGGTCGATAGTCTCCGCTCTTCTTACTAAAGTTCCTACTTGCATAACAACACCAGATTGATTGTCCTTTCTGAGAACTCCACGCCATTGTTCCAGCGAACCACTTTCCAGCGGTCACCAGCCTTGGGTGTGCGCAGGATGATCCCGATCATGTCCATTACTCGATGTTTTACTAAATCTCCAACTTTCATTTGAAGCCTCCATTTGTTTGGGTTATACTATAATGTATCACGTTCAATCGATTTGTCGAGGACAGAAAATGACCGTTATCCTACAACCTCGAAGTGACCGCTATCGAACCACCCTTTTAATTCATCCTCTGTGTAGTATAGGGAGGTGGTGTAGTCCTTCCCTTCGGGTCTAGCGCATACCCAGAAGATAGTGTAAAGCGGATGATGGTAGCGTACTCCTCTTATCTCAGTGACGAGCCCGATGTCTTGTAGATCTTCTGACACATCTTGAATGACGGTTCCTATATCTATCATAGTACCTCCAGTTTGTCGCAGTGCCTGTTAAACCAATCTTGACTAAGCCAAACACCTTCGCTGTGGTCGTTGTCGGGTGAGGCTAGCCAGCGGATAAGCCAGCGGTTTTCGCTCCCTGAGTGGGAGTGTCGACGGTCTACAACGATGCCTATGGCTTCGTGCCAAGCATCCGCATATCTAACTAAATCTCCAACCTCTAACATAGTGCCTCCAGATGGTGGGGTGGGTGGTAGGTGCGGTAGCCCTCGTTGAACCAATCAACCAGTGCTCGTCCATCACGAAACCCTACAACTATTCCGAAACCATCGTATTTATTGAAAGAACATTTATGTTTTACTAAATCTCCTACTTGCATAACTACTCCTTGTTGTGGTTCTTTCGAGACACCAACTTGATTTGGTTCTCTCGAAGAGTTACTGATCCCGAAGGGAACATGATTTGATAGGTCTTTGTTCCACCCTTGGTCTTATTGTAGGTAGTCACGGTGTCTACCTCGGTAGGCTCGATCTCTGTGATGAAGCCCATTTGCTTATCGTGACCTTGCTGAATAGCCCAATGGGTCATCTCGCTCCTGCGGATAGCCACCAGTTCGCCTAGGGGGTAGATGGGTGGGTTGTCATAAATCACTCGAAGTCGAGCCGACAACTTGGAGGTCAGCAGTCTTTCGCAATGCTTCCAAGGAGGACACGAACCACCGTAGCCACCGATGTTCGTTGCGATAATGAAGTTTGCCGCCACTCGACGGTTCTTGATGTGTTCAAGATAAGCAGTCTGTCGGGACTTGCTGAAGAACCGAGCCAAGAACAAGATGAACTCGCGATACTCTGGGTTTTCCCATTGGAGTTTGTGGGCTTCATCAGCACCTTCGGTAGCCTCGACCTTTTCATCAGAGTTGCGCTCGATAAGAACCTTGGCGAAGTCTGCTTGACGGGGGGTAAACTTTCCCCACCTCTTCAGGCTTTGTGCCATGTCTCGAAGGGTTGAAGCATCGCGGTTGTTGCCGAGAGTTGTAGCGTTAATGACGGCTTTACGGAGTTGGTTACGAGTGATAGGCATCGAAGCCTCCATTTGTTTGGGTTATACTATAATGTATCACGTTCACTCGATTTGTCGAGGACAGAAAATGACCGCTTTTAAGACCAATGGTTGATAAGCGCGGTGACATCTTCATCATCGAGTTTCGCCTTTGATCGTTTTTTCGTTAAAAACTCCAAGGACTTGCGGTGTCCTTCGGCTATCCACTCCTCTCCTAGGAGAGTTGTAGATGGAGACAGCACAGAGACAAACTCTGGAGCGTCCCAATAATACCGATCACCAGTGTGTTTAACCAAGTTCTTCGAAAACCCACGTTGGGTGATAATGTCGATGCCCTCGTTGCGACCGAAGGAAAGAACTTTTGTCTCTTTGTCAACCTGGACAGTGACCCTGAGCCTCTGCACATAATCAGATTTTCGCCCACAATAAGCACCACTCTTCGATGTGCTGGAGCAGAACAACGACAACTCATGCCAGTTGACATCAGTAACAATCCCGATGAACTCCTTGGGTTCCTCGTTGGTGTAATAGCCCTGCCTGTCTTTGAGGTTGAGCAATGCTCCCTCGGAGATACCCAACTCCACCACGAACTTTTCATAGAAGGTTCGTCGCCAGTTTTGATTGGCAACGTGGGCTTTGTCTACATAAGCATCCATCGCTGTACAATTGCGCCTGTTGTGTGTTTCATCACCACAGAACCCACACTTGGGCTTAGACCGAGCGGTAGGGGACTGGGCGGCTTTTCCTTTTGCTAGGATTTGCTTTGCATGAGCGTTCTTGCACTTTTCATACCACTCCCCCCAGTACCTCGGAGTTCCATACCAGTGGTTTGTTTTGAGCGTTTTGCTATGCATAGGGATGACGGGGGGTGTCTGGGTAAAATAGGCATAGTCCTCGTCTACACGGGGGCAGTTGGTTGCATTGTGTCCTTCTGCTCTGCAATAAGAGCATTTAGACTTGTTTCGACCTGTTGTGTTTCCGTTGCTGTTATATATTTCCATGATTACTTCTCCTCTGGAGTTTGTGGAGTTTGTCCGCCTTTGTTGACGGGCTTCGGGGTGGGTTTCGTAGTAGGGTAGTAGCATAGACCATTTTGGATCATAGACGAAGCTGTCCTACCAAAGTAGCCTTGTAGCGTCCAAGCCAGACCTGTATCGATAAGATACTGCCACGCTTGAACATATTGTTCGTCATCTTCGGCTTCGATCGTACCTTCTGCTATGTCGATTGCTTGAGTTCGAGTTAGTTGCTTGCTCATTGGAGCCTCCACTTGTTTGGGTTATACTATAATGTATCCTGTTCTGCAAATAATGCAAGGACAGAAAATGTCCACTTCTCTATCCTACCCAGCTGCTCGGACACGTTTGATTTCGTATTCTTTCATCGGGAGGATACCATCATGCGGTTGGAAGCCGATCCAATGGATCTGATAGGGATAATCGCTTCTGTGAGTCTCCCCCTTTATTCCCTCGATCGTCGTTATCATGCCGATCATACCGAGGACACGATTGTTGTGCTCCCTTTGTTTCCCAGAAGCCGATAGCTCGACGAGATCGCCTGCTTGGTATTTCCATTGTTTTTTCATTTTACACCTCTCACTCTTTTGATTTCATATTCTTTCATGTCGAGCATACCCTTTTGAGGGAAATAGCCGAACCATTTGATCTTGTAGGGATAGCCACCTCTATGAGCGTTCCAACAGGGCTCGATAGACATGATCATTCCGATCATGTCTCTGACTTGATGGTTATGATCTCTTGCCCGACCAGCCGCCGACAACTCAACGAGTTCTCCTGCTTCGTATTTCCATTGCTTTTTCATTTTATACCTCTCACTTGCTTGATTTCATAGCGTTTCATGGGATAGTATCCCATACCCAGCCATTGGATTTTAATGGGATGGTTCGTTATGTTTCTATCTTTCTCGATACGGACTATCAGCCCGATCAGTCCATAGCATTGACTATTCTGTTTGATTTTCCTGCCAGCGGCTGACAGTTCTACTAGTTCACCTACTTGCATGTCACACCTTCCCGCTATCAACATCTTCGATGATGAGGAGGGGTTCCCCCTGATCAAGCGAGGCTGAAACAAACGCATATTCGCTCACAAATGCCCCTCCATCGAGTTCTTCGTGGAAAGCCTTAACCTCACCAGAGGTGAGCCACATACGCTCGTCAGAGGTCACATATGCGCTTGCTGTTGCAAACTCATGAACGTCACCTCTCCACCCATCTGGGTAGTCCTCTAGTAGCATTGCAGCCGTTCTAAGTATCATTGTTAGTTTGTCAGTCATGTCGTTCTCCTTTGACTATTGTAACGTAATCTCTGCCCAGAAGGTATTCTTCCCAGATCGTTTCGGGTTCTCCTTCCTGTTTTGCCCACACTATAAAAAGCAACAACCTTTCATTGATGCCTCCTTCGTAAAGTCTTTCCTCTGTGTGGACTATCCACCCTATGTCTCGATCCTCTGGGTCGTCCCACAAGATCATATCTCCTACTTCTAGTTGCATGTGTCCTCCAAGATGATGAACTCTGGTTCTTCCAGTTCCATCTGGGTGGATCGGTATGAGTTTCCATCCCACCATTCGACTATGTAGTGCCGTTCATTAACACTGCAATCTCGAACCGTACACCATGTGCCTCTTGTCTCCTTTTCAATGGAAGTAATGATGCCAAAGTCAGGTGTGGGATTTTCCTCACAGCCTTTGTAATAGATCATAGTGCCTATGGGCAGTAGGGTAGTAGATGACATGTTGTCCTCCATTTATTTGGGTTATACTATATTCTATCCGATTGACCAAGAAAGTCAAGGACATTTTGTGTCCTATTTTCTTCTCGTGTAGCCATATTGGGATAGCCTGAAGTTCAACTTTCCAGCGTTCCTTCCAAGTCTGGAAGGATGCCACTTGGCTATCAGGGGTGTAAGGTAGTGGGTCACATCAGCTAGAGCTTTCTTCTTGGTGATCCACTCCCAGCAATCGGTGTAGCCTTCGTTAAACCATTCCTCCGATGGAATGTTCTCACTTGGAGCCACGATGCTGTCGATCTGGACACCGTAGCCGTGACTACCAGAGAACAGTTCGGCTATCTTGCCTCGCTTTCCATCGTCGGATATGTCTGCTTCGATCATGCCCCTGAAAGGGTTGTCTATCGCCATAGTGTTCCCGCTGACCAGCATTTCAACACGCAACTTGGAGCAGTATTCCCAGTTGCTCATGGTTAATCCAAGATTAACTTTGTCCCATGCAATCTTGGAAACGATACCAATCCCTTCGAAGTCCTCAATCCATTTTCCTCCAATGTTCATGTAGGAGGCAGACACACCAACCAGCGCACCTTCGGCAAAACCTTGTCCTTGGACAAGTCGCTCATAGAACTTTTTGCGATAGTTTGTAGATGCTCTGGTGAGATCATCAACGAAGTTGAACATGATGTCGCAGTTACGACGGTTGTGGTCAGTTCCACCACAGAACCCACAAGAGGTCTTGCGCTTTGCTTTGGTTATACCAAGGCTCTTTTCATAAGCATCTTGTCGGGCTTTCTTTGCTTCTCTGTTCTCAACACGCAGTTGTTGCTGTCGTCCGTACCTTTCGGCATTTTTGAAGAGGCGGTTGGCATACATCAAGGTTCCATCGTCGTTCAGAGTGTCCCATCTTCGTTGCAGCCAGCCTCCCATCAGTGTGAGGTCTGGTTCTTTACCTTCTTTTTCGAGTTTAGCAAACTGTGCTGGAAGTGGGCAAGTGCTCCACATATGTCCTTCCTTGCCACAGCAAGGACAGTTGACCGTTCTTTTGTTTTGTGATCGTTCTTCATAAATGCGCATTTTTTCCTCCAATGCTTCGGTTATACTATAATGTAACCTTTTTTCAGGTTTTGTCGAGGACATTTTTTGTCCGTTTTCCTATTGCCTCGGTGATCTCGACGAAATCAACGGGATTTATTTTTGCTAGGGCGAGGGTGATGGTGGCTGGGGCGGTGTTCATTTTTTCTATGATGTCCTCCAACAGCCAAGCATCAGCCTTTTGTAGTATGTCAATCGTTTTGATTGAGAGCTGTAGTTCTATCAAATCCATCTTCCACCTCCTCGATTACTTCGATCTCATTGGAGGAACAGCCTATGTATTCACCGCTCTCCAAGGCTACATGCCAGCGACCCCAGACTTCCAGTCCATCGTCGTCAACACCTTCATCAGCCATGACTATGCCCACTCTTTCGCTGTAAACATAGCCTTTGTGGTTGTCCCATTTCTTTACGATGACGAGTTCACCGATTTGAATGGCTTTTTTATTTCTGTTTATTTTTATCATAGTTTCTCCAAATCTTCTTTGTCCACCCAATCGTCTACCAAATCTTCTTCGCAGACCCAATGGGCAAGTATCATTCCATCCGCTTCTTCTTCACGATCCACGATAATACCTATCCCCCAGTAGGGATAACGGGGGTTGTGGACTAAATCACCTACTTTCATATTACCTCCAAGTAATAGCCGTGTTCGTGGGCTGGTTGAGGGGAGTATGCCCACTGTACGAGCCATTCTCCAACATCGTCGGGGTGGGCACTGGGGATGTACTCTATGAGCATCCCGATCCAATCGAACTCTGCATCCAGAACGGAGCAGAAGCCTCGCTGTATTCTTACTAAATCACCTACATTCATGGGAACCTCCTATGACGAACAGGTGCTCGCCTAGGTTGGCAATGTCGGTTTCACCAAACTCTTGATCACCCCCCCACCATATGCGGGGGTAGCCCCGCCCTGTCCACCCGACCACTATGCCCACATCATAGGCTGTGTCGGGTTCTATCCACTCTACTAAATCACCAACTTGTATCTGCATCTTCTCTCTCCTGAACGTCCAAGAACGCTCCTATATACCCCGTAGGGCAGTTAAACATTATGACAACCCAGCCCAGAAAGGTTCGGGGTAGACGGGTAGCCCACGGGGATACCTTGGTGTCATCTGTCTCCGCATACACATCTAGTGTGCCTCCACCATTCTTGATCCAGAACCTACTATCCGTAGCCCCCACCACCAAGGGTGTTATCTTTTTTTTTGCCTCGTCGAACGGGGCTTTCTTCGAATTCCAATAGTTACTCACTTATCACCTCCAAGTAATCTATATCATGCCAATCTTGCGCATCGCCTGTTCTAGAACAACCGAACCAACGGATAAGCACCTCTGTTGTGGATTTTCCTATCACCATACCCAGCCCCCAGTAGGGGTATCGGGGAGCGTGGACTAAATCACCTACTTGCATATTACCTCCAACTGACGGTCGAAGTAGGTTTCTACCTCTCCATTATTCCACCGCACTCTTACCAACCATCGTGGTGAGCCTGCTGTCCAGACTTCTTCTACCAAGCCGACCCGATTGGTCGGGTCGCAGGTCGTTACTAAATCACCTACTTTCATCTAACACCTCCACATTGCGCTTCAAGATCCAAGATATATCTCCATCGTCCCAAGCGACCTTTACATCACAGTCCACCCAGTTTCCATCGTGATCCTCACCTAACTCTACGACAATCCCCAAATGCTCTTGGGTGTTGTGGTATCGAACTAAAACTAAATCACCTACTTTCATACTACCTCCAAATCCTCGTTATCATACCAGTCAAGATCCCCGTCACTCCAATAAATGAAACTGGTGTCGTCGTTGCTATCTATTCTCCCAACTATTCCAATGGCTGGTTCATCAGGGTGCATCCATCTTACTAAATCACCTACTTTCATTTATCACCTCCAGATAAGGTATGGGAACCTTTATGTGCTCTGTTCCAACGAGCAAAGTAGCCCAATCCCAACGGGACGGCTGTCCCCGAGGAGCTGGAGCATCCAATACTAAGGCTATTTTTCCCACGTGTTCTTTGTACCAGTTCTCTTCGGCAAATTCCGCAATCTTTACCAGATCACCTACTTTCATCGTCGCCTCCGAGTAGTATAAGGGTATCTCCCAAGTTGTTTTTGGAACAGTGGTGGCACTCATTTTCGCTAGTCCACCAGATAAAGGGATCTCCAGTGGGAAGGTGGAAGGATAATATTATCCCTATGTCATCGGCAGTGCCGTGGTCGCTTTTCCACCCTACTAAATCACCTATTTTCATCTAACACCTCCAGTCTCTCGACATAATATATTCCTGTCTTGCCTGTGGTTCCCCACAGAACTTTTGCTTCTGTTTATTTTTATCATAGTTTCTCCAAACCTTCTTTCATTATCCACGCAATCTCGTTATTATCGAGCCAGTGGATTAACAGCCCGTCCTGTGGTCTGCCGACCTCAATGACCACACCCATCCCCCAGTAGGGGTAGCGGGGGGCATGGACTAAATCACCTACCTTCATTTATTTTCCCCCAAGAGATTTTATTGCACAATCTTTCATAAAAAAAATAAAGAGCAAAACCAGTTAAATTCATAATCAATGCATTTTGAAGCGGCTTATCTGAAAAGTTTAATACCAGCACCACAAAGCTATTTAACACGGCTATTCCCCTCCAGCCGGCAGCTTTAATAAGGCTTCTATGCCTTGTTTCCTTAAAGTTGTCTGGCTTCATTTATCACCTCCAAGGCTGTGAACCGAGGCATCCAAGGGGCAGCATTGAATTCACAATCCCAAAGATCATCGTCGAACGTCCACACACTGTAAAGCCCTGCATCCTCGTCTACTTTTAACACAATGCCGATTTGTTCATGTCTTTCATTTATTACTAAATCACCTACTTGCATATTACCTCCAAATCTTGCTCCAGTTGATCTACTTCTGAAGTTACTCCACCGACTGTTATCATTACTCTTACAATCCCTGCTCCTTTGTGAACACGGGATCGGGCAGTGCTAACCACTATCGCTATCGTACCATTCCAATGGCTTGCTGTTACTAAATCACCTACTTTCATAATGCCTCCAGATGATGGACATAACAGATCCCTACTTTTCCCGTGGTTCCCCACAGAACTCTTGCTTGTGCTAACCTTCCTGAGTGTGGGGCAACACGTTCAATAACAACACCTACGGTGTTCTCACAGCCGTGACGGTTTAGTCTTACTAAATCACCTACTTTCACTTATCACCTCCAAGGCTATGTTTTCAAACCAGCCTCTATCTCCATCGCCCCAGTGAATGTGACTGGAGTTGGGTGTATAATGGGATGGTCTGTTTTCACTTTGTCCAGTGGACACAACTATTCCAACGTCTGTTTCGCTGGGGTGTCTCCAGACAACTAAATCACCTACTTTTATTCTATTCTTCACTTATCACCTCCAGTCTCTCGACATAATAGATCCCTGATTTTCCTGTGGTTCCCCATAGAACTCTTACTTTTGCAAACTTTGGCAGACCTTGCAGCCCTAGACCAACAACAATACCTACGATGTTCTCCCAGCCGCCGAGGGTTAGTCTTACTAAATCACCTACATTCATGGCTACCATCCAATCGCTATTTCGCGCTTGACATGAATGTCACTATCAAACCATTGACCGCGTTCTTCAACATCGTCATTCTGTTCGCCAATGCGAATAAACCGATACTTCTGTATCGTTCCATTGGCTTCATCCATAGCGGTGAAAAACTTCTCGAACATCTGAATGTCCTTGTATTCATCCCAAGTGTTATACCACTTGATACTATCGGCTGTAAAGAGCCAATGCTCTTTGTCTTGAAAATCCTTGTCTAAGTTGAAACAAGACCGATCTCCAAATATGTCAGCCATGAGCCGTTCGGTATTAAGAAAGGTGAGGAACTCACCTTGAACGTCTTTGTGTATTGCTATTGCAACTTTACTTCTGTATCCCATTGGACACCTCCATTTGTTTGTGTTCTATCTATAATGTAACCTTCTGCCATAAAAAAGCAAGGACATTATTTGTCCGTTTTTATTTTCTTTAGTTCTATCTCGGCAATGTCCTGCTGCCTGCCTCCAGCCCACTGGACTTTGTACCACATGTGACCGTTATACATATAACTATAAGTTACAACACCTACCAAGTCTTGTATGAGAAGATCGTATCTGAACTCAACGAGATCGCCTACTTCAAACTTCATCTATCACCATCATCACTTCAAAATCCCACAATCTTATTTGTTCGTTCTCTACCAACACCCAATACTTTGTTCTGTTAGAAAAGGACGTACTGAGCGCATCCACCGAGACAATAATCCCAAATCTTTGGGTGGCTACCTGATAACTGTTTCCTAACATAACTAAATCACCTATTTGCATCTTCCACCGCCTTTATCTCTGCTGCATAGAGATCGCGACCAATAGTTCCATCGTTCCACACAACCTCATAGCGAAGATGTTGGATGCGATAGACCTTCGTAATCATGCCGATACAGCCATTATGCTCGTCGAAGCCTGTCCACATAACTAAATCACCTACTTTCATAGTACCTCCCAGAACTCTTCGGAAGAGTTCCACTCCCAGCCGTCTTTTAACACAATGTCAACACTTTCTGAATGTATTCTAACAACAATCCCGACACTACCGTATTGAATGTTACTATCTTTACAAGTGTATCTTACTAAATCACCTACTCGCATAATACCTCCAACTCGCTTAATAAATGCCAGTCATAGCAACCATCGCTCCATTGAACTTTATAGTCACCAGCAACTTCAATGTTAACCAAGATAATGATGCCGATGTCTCCATCGTCTTTGTATCTAACCAAATCACCTACTTTTAACATACTGCCTCCAATGCGCTTCCATACTGTCCTGAGCTATTGCCACATTGCCAGAGCACCACATAGTACAGAGAAGCATGAGAATGGAACTCTATTATCTCTGTGATGATGCCGTATTGTTCGAAGTCTATGTGTTTTATTAAATCACCTACTTTCATCTATCACCTCCAAATAATCGTAATGAACCTCATCATCTTCTCCATCGCTCCAAAGAACGCGCAAGCAGTTCCGTGGCTCTTCGACGGTCTGGATGATAATGCCAATTTGGTCTTTGTAATGCTTTAACTCTTGATAGGGGTCTTTCGCATTGCTACACCCATTAAGCCACTGTTGTGACCACTTAACTAAATCACCTACTTTCATCCAACACCTCCAAATCATCTTCCCAGAACCAATAATAGTCCTTTAAGTGAGCGCAGAAACAACGGATCATAGACTTCTTGCCGCCGTGCTTTTCCTTCATACCTACTATGACCAAGATGTTCGAGGACTTGTAGTATTTTACTAAATCACCTATCTGCATTTATCACCTCGCAGTTCTCGATGTGTGCCCAATCGGTCAGAGTGGAACGCTCACTATTGAAAAAGTGGATCATTGGATGGAGCCTGTCGCAGCCGTCGCCTCTATCGAACCAGCCGACAATCATGCCCCAACCGCCTTCGCCATCGCGAACTTTTACTAAATCACCTATTTTCATCTAACACCTCCACATTGCCTTTGTCGATCCAAGATGTGTCTCCATCATCCCAAGCCACAAGCGCATCTCCTGTCATCCACTCCGATCCGACCTCGACAACAATGCCGATGTGTTCTTCCCTATTGTGGTATCGAACTAAAACTAAATCTCCAACTTTCATTGGACACCTCCATTTTTTTGGGTTATACTATATTCTATCACGTTGATCAAGAAAGTCAAGGACAAATTATGTCCATGTATTTTTTTATCAACCTGTTAGTCCATTGTTCGGGCTTTATCTGGTGGTGAGACATACTCTCTCCATCTTCATAATGGGTCGTATCCCCGTCATTCCAAAAGACGCGCCAAGACTGCCGTGCCTCCGAACCGTTGACAGTTTCCTCAATAACTATGCCGATGAACCGCGCGCCATCGCTTACAACTATGTCTCCAATCTCAAATGTAGTCATCGTCGGTTCCGCTTTCACTGTCTTTGTATACAAAGATGCCTGGGTTGCGATCTTGGATCATACCTATGCACTTCATGGCATGCAGATATGCTTCTTTATAGTTCTCGTTTGGGCTCATCTGATACGCAAGTTGCAACTCATGTACTCGTTCCTTTATTACTGTGTGGATTAACACATCAATCTGCTCGTGTATTGTAGGATCTCTACCAAGGATTTCTTGGAGAGCCTTGTTGATTGGTTTAATGATGCTCATGATAATCCTCCATGTTTATCTCTTTGCATTTGTAGGCAAGTGACTGATCCATAAGGAATGTCTCGCTTGTTGTCATGTCCATGAAACGGTAGTTATCTATAACTACTCCGTCATCACGATTTATGGTTTCTATTCCAATGAATAGGAGCATGTCCCATCCGCTGAGAAAAGAGTTGGTGTCATGGTTCCACTGGTTTCTTCCCCACTTACATTCGTAAAATAATCCTGCTGTCATGTTGTCCTCCGCAGTTTTGGTTTGTATTAGTAATATAACCGATTGAGGATTGTTGTCAAGCAGAAAAAAGTAAAACGGACATTTTTTGACCGCTCTTGCATGTGGTAATAAAAGGTATCGCATGTGTATGATGTAATGGTTTTGTGCAGTATTCTGGACATTATCCCATAGTTATGTAAAGTATTCTGGACATTATCCCATAGTTATGTAAAGTAATTTGCAAAGTAAATGTCAAGGAAATGTTTGACAAATGTAAGGTAATGTGTTATATTACCATATTACGGGCGATATCGGCGATTTATTTTTTACAAGCCGACCATAGTTATGTAAAGTATTTCACGAGTTATGTAAAGTTTTTTTGAAAGACTTTCATAGTTATGTCAAATAAATTGAAAAAATCGCTACACCCTCGATGAACCCGAGAGAGTAGAGAGATCGTCGAAATCATCGAAGCTGTAGGGGAAAGAGCAGAATGGCGAAAAAGAAAATTCTCTTGCAACCGCACCGTAAAAAGAGTAGTCAATATTGAAAAGATCTTCATCAACAGGAAATTTTGGGTCGAATTCTTTTGCAATTATAAACTCAATTTCCTTCTCGTAAACTAAGCGATATTTCCCAGTATCAAGGCAGTAACAATAAAAAAATTGACTATTATTAAATATGGAAATGATAATAGCCGTGATTCTTTTGTCTTCATTGTTTTTTAGTGCTATTAAGTCGCCTTTGCTGAATTTCATAATCATTGATCTCTGTTAATTTCTCCTCCCAGTAATCTATCACTGCCGCTGTTACATCCAAATGCTGTTGATTTTTTGTCTTGCTATGTGGAGAAGCTAATTCCATTTCTAAGTGTTCGTCCCATAGTTTAAATATTATGTGATCGATATCTTCGAAGGGGGCAGTAGGGAAGAGGGGTAGTAGGGTACCAGAGTAGGAGCTCATTTTTCTTTTTCCTCAATAATTTCTACTTTACCCAATTCTATCAAGCGGGTTATAGTGCAAAGTCCCATAACACAAACGGATCCATCATCGTAATAAATTTCGTAATTCGTTCTCCAGTTAAATAATGGTTCATCCGACCACGTTCCTGATTTTATTTCACGATAAATAATCCCGATCTTTTTCCCATCACGAATTAAAGTGCCGATTGTAAAGTATGACGAATTATTTTTCATTCTCCAACACAGTCCTTAATGTTTCTTGATCGAGCATTTTGATATTAGATACTAGGACAATGTGCTCGATCATCTGGGGCTGCCCGAAAGGAACGTCTACCCTGATAGCAGATATTATTCCTAAAACTCTTCCGCTTTCATCAAAAAGTACCGACCCCGACGATCCCGGCCAGACAAAGGTATTGACCAGGAGGGTATCTCGGTGTGTCCCTGTTAAAAGACCTTCAGAAATATGGAAAGATTCTCGGGCAGGATGTCCGCAGTGATATATTTTCTCTCCCATTTGATTATTGATGTCCCTGCGGAAAGGGATTGCCTTGGTATATCTCAACCTTTCCCTGGGGATTAAAATTGCCGTATCGGCTATATCATCTTGATAAACAACATCAGCTAACGTCATTGTGTAGCCTTTTTCCATAATCCATACTTCATTTCCTTCGTCTACAACGTGCGCTGCTGTGAGTATGAACCGGCTGGTGCCTAATTTAAAGTAATTACCAGACCCCAAGCCCTTTGTTATACCGTTATCTGATACCTGAACTATTACGGAAGATAAATAAGAAACTTTTAATCCTCTCGGCACAAACGGCTCCAGTTCCGATGCATATGTGTCATCATATTCTGGCTCCAAATTAATTCCCAAATCAATGTTGATGTGTGCGTTAGCCGGCGTCATGCATGCTAGTATTAAAAACAATAAGATTCTTATCATTCTTCGATCCCCCTGTAAGTAACTAGGAACTCAAAAACAAAAAAGTCCCGATGTCTCGGAGACAATCGGGATCATTAAATAGGATGTATACTAGCAAACAGGGTTGTAACTGCCTGTTTAATGTCTTTATCTAAAATGCTTGGCTTTAGAACGATGCATCTATCTGGTCGTTTTTCTGTAACTTCTGTTCTAGATTGCCCCAGCAGGCCGGTCTGATTGATTGTTGTTTCTGTTACCTGCGGACTACATTTCTCTACGGAGTAAGAAGATCTTGAAGTGCTGGCAATCAACTGAGCACTTTCATCGTACAATTTTATTACAACTGTCGCAAAGTTTTGTGTTGTAAAAATGTCGGTAATCAACACCCAGTGGTGATTTTGAAATCCACACTTGAGTGGTTGATCATAATTGCAGTTATCGTAATACAATTCGATTGTGTAATTGTCAAAAATGGAGACTTGTTCAGCTCTACCGGATCGTTTCACCCAATGCGAATTGGCACCAGAGGAAGCTACCACCAGACTACTAATGTATGGTCCAAAGTCTTGTAGCAATTCATCGTGAATTGTTGGAGGCGCAACATAAATTTCTTTATTTCTATCAATCTCAGCTGTTTCCTGAACAATCGAGTCTACTGTGTCTTCCGGGGGAGCTCCGCTTGCTAACATTAATGAGAATAACGGCCAATACATTTTAATTTCCTCTTGTGTATAATCGCAAAGCTAGCTCTACGCGCTCTGCGTATTCTTTTAAATTTATTTCAATTCCGCCGCTTAAAGCGTAATCGTAACCCAAGTGCCATGCTAATGATTCTTCAAATAATGGTATTCTTCTATGATCTTTTAATTTGTTTCCGTTATTGAAGATGGCATGACCCACCTCGTGAATGAGGGAAATCAGTTTTTCAAAGTCACTCTGATCATCTCCGATGTCTATAATCCCGTGGCAATCTAATTCTTCCACCTCCTCCAGGGGGGTTGGCGTCCAGTAGGAGTTCGTTCCATTAATAAATTCCACACTGATATTAAAATCATATTCAGCCTTCTTCATCAATGTCACAAATCTCTCCTTCAGGAGAATGTTGCTCGAAGTACTTGATAAGATCTGTGTATCCTCCAATAAATTGCTCTTGACCTGTCGATGTATCAATTTTGATGATCATGGGGACAGTCTCGTAATCATAATTAGATTTATACATATTTAATAGTCCTAGAGAATGATCAATAGAACAATATTCAAAGTCTTCTGAACGCTCTATTAAAGCGTGTTTGGCGGCTATGCAGTATGGACATTCAGCCCAGCAAATAATTTTAAAATATTTCATTTCTACCCTTTAAGAATTTGCTTTTCCTTTACCTTTCGATAAATTTCTGCAGGCGATCCCACAACCGTAATGGATTTTGGTACATTACCTTCATGAATTATTACCTTACTAAATACAACATTTTCAGTTAGTCCAAGCTGCTTTGTCTCTTTGATTAAGGTCTCATTCGCCGCAAAATCATCTGAAACAGAAATGATGTGTTGTGAATTTATATAAACCTCTTTCAGCCTGGGTGTCCCTCCGCGGATGCCTCTTTCTATCTCAATTAATCTAACTAGCATAGTTCTCCTCCATCACGTTGTGTCTAACTTGTCTTGTTTCCACAGACCAATTTTGTCCATCAAGCATTATTGTACAATGATCATGGGTTTCATGCTGCAAAAATAATGCAACGGTAGGTTTTGTTGTTTGATGGAAATTTGAAAATAAATCATCTTGCCCTAGCACTCTAGACCTTTTCAGTAATGTCCCCGCTGGAATCCATAGTAGATCTCCCTTCTGATACATCATTTTCTCCGTTGTAATAATTCTCTAATCCTTGAAGAATTAGCTGAGTATCGGCAATAGTTAAGTCTATATCATTCATAGATTTTCTAACTTTTTCTAATGCCTCGACCACATGCAAAAATTTATTTTCGCAGTAATCAATGTTTTCACTTGTTTTTTCTAGTAAGCTAACGGTAGTCTTCAATTCTTCTACTGCGCCTTGAAGCAAGCCGGTAACGGTTTCTGGGACTTCGTTGATATTTATCCCATACGAAATTTTAACTCTCATTTTACCTCCAAATGATTAAAATAAACCTGTATAAACAGCTTGAATAATCAAGCCTGTGACAGCTAGGCCAACAGTCCATATAAATTTAGACGCGCCTTGTTGCCACTGTTCGAGATCACGAACGCGAGCATACAAGCCCTCTTCGGGATTGTAAATTGCTTCTTTAATTTTTTTTACATCTTCAAGCATTTCATCTTGCTTGTCAGACATACGTTGAATCTGATGTGATAAATCCACTATTGATTCTTTTAAATCTTGCATTTCTTTACTTGCATTCATGTTCTCTTCATCTTTTTTCACATTAATAAATAGTGTTAACAATCAACAATCGCATGCGATGTTGTCAATAAAGTTGCAGCGGCGCTGGCTGCGTTTTGCAGTGCGCACTTGGTAACTTTACAGGGATCGATTATACCCTTCTCGTATGTGCTAACCATACACCTATTAAGAAAGTCATAACCGGTATCATTGTGGGCTCCCTTAACTTTCTGTGTAATTATATCCTCCGACTCTCCAGCATTAATAGCCATCTGCCTTAGAGGGGACTCACACGCTTGTATTACCACTTGGGCACCTAGGGACTGCTCCTCATTGTCCGTTTCCACAAAAAGATCTGTGACGGCTCTAAGAAGAGCTACGCCGCCGCCGGGGACGATACCTCCCTCTTGGGCAGATCGAACGGCTTCGAGGGCATCATCGATACGGTGTTTCTTTTCTATCATTTCTACCTCGGTGGCTGCTCCAACCTTGATAACTGCCACTCCCGATGCAAGCCGAGTGATACGCTCTTGTAATCGTTCACACTCGGGTAAGCTATCAGTTTGCTGAATTTCATTCTTAATCGCTGCAATTCTCTTATCAATCTCTTCATGGTTGCCTTTGCCTCCAATAATTGTCGTCCAGCCTTTTGTGAGGTTAATCTTTTTGCATTGACCAAAATGTGTCAACTTAACATCTTTCAGGGATAACCCTTGTTCTCTAGTGATGAAGGTGGCTCCGATAGTGGCGCATAGATCTTTCATAATGTTTCTTCTTTCCTCGCCATATTTGGGTGCCTTAGTGGCACACACCTTCAGGGTGCCGCGCACAGCATTAGCGATTAAAGCAGCGAGGGCTTGACCCTCGATATCATTTGAAATGAGGAGGAGGGGGCGATTATCTCTAGCACATATCTCAAGAGTTGACATAATCTGTTCGACATGTTCAATTTTTTCATCTGTGACAAGGATAAGAGGATTTTCATAATCGATTGTACCATTTCGTTCGTTATTGATAAATGTATTAGAAACATAGCCAGAATCAAATCTGAAGCCTTCGATCAGATCCAAAGAGGTAGACAGGCTTCGTGCTTCTTCAACAAGCACAGAGCCATCCTTGCCGGCTTTGTCAACGGCTGTTGCAATCAAGGTTCCAATTGAAAGATCATTGTTCGCAGAGATGGTTGCAATATGTCTTATGTCTTCTTCTGTTTGAATTGGTCTGGACATTTCATCAAGACGGTTAGTCACGCACGTAACGGCCTTATCTATCCCACGTTTGAGTTCGACGGGGGATACCCCAGCAGTAAGGTACCTCTGTGCTCCTTTGAGAATTGCACGAGCCAACACTACGGCGGTTGTTGTTCCGTCGCCTGCTTTGTTAACCGTTTCTTCTGCCGCTTGTTTAATAACTTGTGCTCCAAGATTCTGGAATGGATCCTCAAGTACAACAAACTTTGCAACTGTCACACCATCTTTGGTAATGACGGGTGTGTCCTGTTTCTTATGATAAAGCGCAACATTCCTTCCTCGGGGCCCGAGGGTGGCTGCAACATTATCAGCAAGGATATCAACGCCCTCAATAATTTTTTGATTAAGAACGAAGCCTTGATTATAATGTCTCATTGTTCCTCCATTTATTTATATAATATAACCGCTTTTATTTAGTTTGTCAAGTTATTTTTTTAACATTTCTTTGACAAATGATTCGATGAGGCTGTCCAGGGGGATTTTAGATTCCTGAATTGCGTCTTTATCGATTGCTTCGCCTGCTCTAAAAATATCATTTAGATTTTGTTTCATTTCGGTATAGTTATCACTAATTTCGGTGATGTAACTCTGGGCGTTTTCCGCTCTCCTCTTTGAAGATTTAGCAGCAGAATATTTAGTTGTTCCAGCATCAATAGCCTGAAGATTTTGATAGACTCCTATTATCTTTTTTGAGATATTCGCAAAGTCCGTCCCCTCTCCTTTAATAGCATCAGCTAAATAATCTGCCGTCAAGCGTATTGTTTCGTCATCACCTGGAATTTCTGGAAGCACACCAATAGAGAAAAATGATAAATTCTCTAGCGAAGCGGGATCCGTGCCTTCACCACAAGGTAACAACAAAATTTGACTTTTTGAATCTAATTTTGGCGAAAGCGGGTATGACAGCGTTTCTTGTCCAGAAGAATTCAGCATCGTCCCAAAGTGTCTTTCTTCTTTCTCTGTTATTTTTGTTAAATAAAAGTCCAGCCCAGAGACATTCATATATGAAGAAGAGGCTCCAACTCTGGTACCCTTTTTTATCATAATAAAATAATAAATTGATTTCCCCGGATGTTTTTCGAAGTGAGAAGTAATATTTGTTCTAGATTGTGAGACAGAGCAAGGATTTGAATATAATTTAGCACTTGTAAAAACAGGTTCGCCATCCGGAATTATTTCCCCTAGATTGTCTGCGGTTCCCCCTTCGGCACCTACAACCGGCATATTTAAAAACAACGCTAGCCATCTTTCGAATTGTAAGCCAGATTCAATAGCTTGGTATTCTTTTGGCAGATCTGCCAACATTGATAAAACTTTAGCGTAGTTTATATAATCAAATTGTCCGCCGGCACGAGCTTCAATCCATTCTTTAATTTCTCCATTTCCTACGGCATTAGAGAATTCTGCTATGCTATTAAACTTTTTAACAACGGAGTCTCCATCTATTGAAGAAAATAAATCAACCAGATCTTGTCTCGCCTCGACAAGCTTTCCTTCTTTAAAATCGCTTTCTGTAGTGCCCAAAGCCTGTTTCGGCAACCTTACGGGAACTCCAAAGGGATGATAGTCTGGCTCCTTGCCTTGGATTCTCTGTATTAACTTATTATGAATTTCTATGGGCCCGGCGGCCGCTACAGCCGTAGCCGACTTTATAAGTTCTTTGTAAATTTTAGTCGCCCTGCCTTTAAGATCCGAATTATCAGAAGACAACGCGTTAAAAGCTTTATAGAACTCCTCATTGTTCTCGGATTTGAAATAAGCCTCCAAAACATCGTTAGTTAAAATTTCACCTTCGGCGGCGTCGATCATTTTAAAAAGACTGTTTCGGTAATCTTCCTTCTTCGAACTTTTGTATCGAGAAATAGAATCAACAACATCTTGTCTAAGTTGTTGTCTGGTTTTTGTTTTCAAATCTCTTTTAACATCCTCTATGTCAAGTTGATTATGGGGTATTTGATTGTTGGCAATACTTTTTAAAAAATCATAAAGGCTCCTGCCGGCAGGGGTAGAAAGTTTTTCGTCATCAAGCAGGTTCTTCACTATTTGAGCTTTACCCTTCTCCGTTCCTTTATTCGGCATTGGCACTGGCGGGTTAAATTCCCTTTCTGTTAGCACCTGTTCAATCAGCTTATCTATTGCATCCTTGCTCATTACAATTCCTCTAATAATTTCTTAATATCCAAGCCGGCACAATCGATCTTCCGGTTGGTTAAATGATAATGACTTATAAAGCCTTCAAAGCGCCCCTCAGCGCATTTTTTACTCACCTTGGTGTTCGTGTTACCTGAACGATCTAGGGGTGTCTGGAGAGGGATTCCTGTGGCTTTATAAACGGCTTTCATGAGAGCCTTGAGCGCCTCAATCTGCACAGGATAGAACCCTAAATGCTCTTCCAATTTACGACCGTGGACATAAGCGTCTTTAATAATAGGGCGCTTTCCGTAATCTCTTTTTTCATACCAATCTTGATACTTAGTGTAGTAAGCGTTGCTAATTTCCACACCGACAGAGCGATTATTCCATATCTTTCCTCCGGCATGCCACGCAACATCATTCATATCCATGAATTGATAAATCGTGCCATCGTTGTCAATGGCAAAGTGAACGCTGATTCCGCGCTTTGTAAGTACCTTATAGCAGATCTCTGAAGACAGACAAACGTCCCAGTGACACACAAAGAACTTTGGGTCTCTTTTGTAATTTAATCTTTTAAATCCATTGCGCAATTTAAGACCACCGCCCTCAAAGAAGAGTTTTACTCGAGGCCATTTAATTGGGAAATAATCCGAGTTATACACAATAAACGATTCAGAGTTGTCTTTATGAGCCATGGGGGCATGATTGTCCCAATTTGCAATTCGATGATTATATACCCTACGATAAGTTGTCGGACCACAACAGCCATCTGGTGTCAAATTATGTTCTGCTTGGAATTCTTTAATCGCATCCAGTAATTTATAATTAAATCTTGTACAACCAAACCATTCTGGAGTCCATCCGAGTTTGGCTGCCGAGCCTTCATTGTAAAATATCTTATCCATTAGTACACCTCGTCAGCTAACCCTTTTTCGATTGCCTCTTCGGCCGAAAGATAAACGTTGACTTTTCTATTAATTAGTGATTGGATTTGTCTTTTCGACATTTCTGTCTCATTTGAGAGGCATTGAATATAATTATCTTGTAGAGTTTTCATTTGTTCCATTTCGTTTTCAAGATTATGCAATTCTCCAACAGATCCTCCGTTAACAGAGTGAATCATAACGCGACAATATTTTCCAATCTTTCTTTTTCCTTTCGTTCCGGCTGCTAGTATAAGAGTGCCGGCGGACATAACTTTTCCGATCCCTACTGTTTCAATATCACAAAATTGTTTGCAGTGATTTATAACATCATAAACTCCGAACATTTCATCCGCTGCACCGCCGTAGGTCGAAATATAAATTTTGATATCCTCGGCTCTTTTGGCGCCTTCCGCTTTTTGTTGAGAAAGTACCAACAAAGCCGAGATAAGATCGGCTGACTTTTCCTCATTAATTTCGCCTACAATCATAATGCTCCTTTGTTCCGGGACGTCCTGGAGCGCTCCAAGAAGATCGATAGCGGAATTTTGATCTTCTTTCGTTGTTTTTTTTTCTTTGTCGTCTGGCTTAGTCTTTTTGTCCTTCTTCGCAATTTTGGTCATTACGCCTCCTTAATTTCTTTTGAACGTATTATTAACATATTTTTCCAGTTCTTTCCAGTTGCTAAATTCCATTATGTTTTCATAAGAAGAAGGAAACACGTTGGTGTAATTTTTCATAATTGTTGCCTTGATACTATCAATATTCATTTGGTCGATATATCTCTGCGCCATTACATTTTGGTCTGATCTGTTTGCTTCTCTCATCGCCATGTATTTTAATTCTAAAATTTCTTGTAGACCTTGTGCGCTAGTAACAAAAAGTATAGCACAGCTTTTTTGTACTTGCTTTAAGATTAGAACAGATGCGCCTATTCCCAACACATAATTAAATAGTAAAGTGATAATCATTCCAGTTATCAAATATAATAAATTTTCTAACATGATTCCTCCAAAATAAAAAAAAGGAGAGGATAACTCCTCTCCCAATTATAACACACCGATTAGTGTTTGTCAAATTATTTTTTTAATCGTCGGGGACGCCGTCGACGAGCGGGGACGCGATCTGGCTTTCCGAGCGCTTCCTGCAGTTCTTTTTCTGCTCGCTTTGCTTTCAGTAGACGCTTTGCAACTCTGCGAGCGACTTCTTCAACAATTTCTTTCTTTCCAGGAACATAATTGATCTCGCTCAGAGCTTCCATGAGTTCTGGCTCCTCTTCCTCCTCTTCTGGGGGCATCTCTGGAGGTAACTCTCCCATAGGCTCCTCCATAGGCTCCTCTCCGGGCATTTCCTCGCCTTCCACGGACGCAACATCTAAAAGTTGATCCAGTACGTTTCGGAGAGCATCAGCCTCTACTTGTGTGATTGTTATTTCAGGTTCTACCTCACCCATTTCTGGTTCTTCACCCGGCAAGTCCATTTCGCCTTCTAAGTCCTCTCCGCCTTCTAAGCCCATTGGTTCTTCACCTGGTAGCTCCTCCTCTTGTTCGTGAAGGCCTCTTCCCACTGTGTCACGATTAGTAAAATGAGCTTCGTTTCGACCCTTCTGGGCACGGACGGTCTCTTCTACAGGTTCTTCAGCGGGATTGTGATAACTTTCATTAATAGCAGGAATCATTGCTAGTTTTGCAAATCTGCGAACAATTGCTTCACTCAATAATTTTTTAGCCATGGTAATTCTTCTCCTTAAGACTTTATTTCAAACTAAATAGACACCAAAAACATAAAAATTCATAAAATATTAAATTTCTGGGTGTTCTTTCGCAATAATATCAAAGATGTTGTCGATATCCCCTTCACCGATTCCAAAATCATTTAAAATTTCTTCAGATTTTTCTTGTTCTTTTTTAATTTTAGCCCTTTGATTTTTGCTTTGCTTATCGTTCTTTTCCTTATAGTCATCAATAAACATTTCCATAATAGGATCCTTATTAACAGCTGCTTGCACACAGGCACGAAGAAATTCAGATTGACTAAGACTATGGTACTGCATGCGAATTTTAAAGTCTGCGTGTAGATTGTCTTTTGCATAAAATGTAAATTTCTTTGTATCTTTCGCGTATTTATTGGGCATCTTATCCTCCTGTGGATCCAAAACCTCCGCTCCCTCTGTTCGAAATGCAAATATCGGAGTCATATAAAACATCGGACATTATTTTTCGAGGTCTAAAATGTATAATCGGAGCCATTATCAACTGGGCGATTTTATCACCCGGTTTAATTAGTTGCATATTTTGACCAACGTTGAGAAGATTGATAAAAATTTCCCCATTGTATCCTGGATCAATCACACAGGCGCCGACAACTAGAGATTTTTTTGAAGCCATTGAAGATCTATTCTTTACTTCCAGCATAAAGCCGTGAGGAACACCGAATTTAAGTCCAGTGCCCAACACGATGGAATGACCGGGATGAACGGAGGCGACGGCAACCGCCCCGTCATCAGGACAATAGAATACGTCAAGACCAGCGTCAGAGGGATTTGCTCGGACAGGGTCTTTTGCAGTTGGTCTAATCTTGAAGTAATCTATAAACATTACTTATCTCCTTTAAGGTTTTCGTAAATATCAATAAGCGCTTCTATGTCTACATCGTTTTTAAGTAGTCGATAAGCACGAACGGTCAAAGAAATATCTTCTTTTGTTAGCCAACCAGCATCAATATAATCTGCCTTGAGATCGCGTTTTTGTTCCTTGTAAGGCTCCATAGCGTCCTCAAGCGCTTTCATAGACTTAATATAATCAGCCATATGTTGTTCTTTTGATTTCACCTCTTCATATTCCTCGACGATTGCCAAGGGTACTTGTGTAAATGCTTCAAATTTAGTCATGATTTATTCCTCCTTCATGAATAGATGTGCTATAGTGATAGCCTGTTTTTAAATAATGTAGAACATGTTCGGGATCTTCAAAATTAAGCGCCAAAATGGTTCTGTCTCCAGATAGTCGTATTTCTACACATTCGTGATTGTCATTATACGTGACAGTGGCAACGTGTTCCGGGTTAATCCATACATCGCCTTGATAGTAACATCTAAATTTTATAAAATTCATATTTCCTCCTTATGATTATGAAGTTTTGTTCTTGCCCAAATGCCGATGAACGGCAGTGTCGATAACATAGCGAAGAGGGCAGTCCATTCGCCATGACAGTTTGTTAAGTGTTCCATTAGTTCTCCCTGTTTTCTTTTATTCTTTTCTTCGATAGTTTGCAATATTCTTCGTCCAACTCGATCATGATATAATTACGATTCAAGTTTTGACAAGCCAACGCGGTTGAACTAGACCCTGCAAAACAATCCAATACTATATCACCCGGGTCTGTAGTATGTGCTATAATATTTTCTAAAAGAGCTACTGGCTTTGGTGTAAGGTGTCCGATTTTTTTAGAATCCAAATCATAATTCCATACAGAGTGATGAGTTTTTTGGTTACGAAATTTTGGTACGATATCATCATAGGTTAAGCCCAAATGTTTTGTAATGGGCTTGATCGTTTCCTCAGTAACATAGTTTTTACCTGTTTCAATGTTGGAATACCAACCTGTCATGTTACCATTCTTAGAAAGAATCTCGCGAGAAATTGTGGTCTGTTTAACGCCTAGTCTTTCCCTTGTGTGCTTTAGTTTCCAAGAATTATTGAAAGTGTAAAACATTATATACTCCGTCATCTTATTAAAAGATGTTAATCCGGTCTTCACAACATATCCATCTAGAAAGCCTTTCTTTGGTGAACCATCAAATCTCTTATTCCACACAATAAAATTCTTAAGAACAAACCCGGTGTCCTGTTGAATTTTGCGGTCTAATTCTGCTGTCATTCTGAAGTCGTTATGAAAGAAAAAGAATGACCCATTATCCTTGAGTACTCTTTCAATTTCGACAAACACTTCAGCCATCCAATCAAAATAATAATCACCATAACTATTCTCAGTGTTGCCTCCGTATCCTTTCTTAACAATTCCAAGCTTATCCCACTCATCTTTGCCAATATTGTAAGGCGGATCAATACACACCAGATTTACGCTTTTGTCGGGCAATTCTTTCATTTTCTGAATGGCATCGCCACAAATTACTTTGTTAATGAAACTATGCACATTTCACCTCCGACCTGGAGACGTCATATCCTTGGTTTATCAATATACGAGCGAGTTCTTCGAAGGTTTCTTCTTCTGTTTTGTCGCCTTGGATGATATTACAATCCCGATGAATCCACTGGGTATTGTGTGCGATATGAGCAGTGCCATCCTTGCCATTAATGTGGGGAACGATATGCCCTAGTTGTACACTTTTGGCTCCACTTGTAGCATGTCCAGTATAAAAATTCTCAATCAAAATAGGTTCATTGCAAATACGACACCTTAAATTATCAGGAAACTTATTCTCCGCGGTCTCTAAGAGATATCGTAACATCTTTTTCTCATATTCTTCTTTAAAATCAACTTCAACATCCAAGTCCTTAATGGCTACAATCTGAGTAGCCAGATCGATATTGATCTGAAAACAATCCCCTGGTGTCGAGGAGTAACGTTTAGGGATACATACCCCAACTTCTTTTCTATCGTTAGCGTCGTATATCTGCTGTTTTGTATATTGCACAGAAAAACAGCGATTTCCTCTGTTTTTAGCCGCGCCACTGTTACCAGGGGTCATGTATGAGTCTCTCTGCAGCTTGCAACCGACTTTTTCATCTATTTTTTTTATCACTCTAGAAATTGCGGTGGAACTACAAACGCCCTTATGACCTAGGGGTTTTGTACAAAGGTGTTTATAGTCGCCGCATGGCTTTTTGCAAAAAAAGTTATCAATATTCATAACGCCCTCCTGGTTTGTTGAATATATTTATAATATAACGTGATTTAGGTGAGTTGTCAAGTTTTTTTTACTCAATCATCATCCATTTCTTGTCAACACGCCCGTAGGTTGAGAAGCCCCACGTTTCATTATACTTTGGATATTTGATAACATATGGTTTATTAAGATAAATGATGTCTCTTTCTTGGTCAATTCCCCAACATCGGAGTCTTGTAACAACCGAGTTAGAATCGATCACATCAATAGTGTGAAACCATTTTTTGTTCTTGGTTTTCTTCGTGTTGATCTTGATTGGGATGCACCAGGCAATACCAAGATCCGCATTGAACTCTGATAATGGTGGAATATTATAATTCTCAATAATAGATAGGGCACGTTGGTTAATGACCATGTTAATAGGATAAATTCCAGTCAACGTTTGGGTGTTCTGAATTCTTTCCGCCGTGGAAAAAGAGCCTTCTTTTTTATATTTCTCAATATTCTCATTTAATTTCTTCTTGCTCTTAGGCTTATCAACTACAACGGCAGACCAGAAATGCTTGTCACCATAGAAGCGATCATCCATTAAATCTTCCATCGCAGAGGCTCTACAAAGGGCATCCAAGGACTTCTTATTGAGCCTTCGTGCCACCACGCCTCCATCAAATAAAAGTTGCTCTACGGACGTAAATGGGCGCTTCTCTAGTATCTCATCGATAGCAGCAGCGCCTAGGCCTTTAATGGTCGTGAGCGGGGCTACTAGGGTAGTATCTCCGGAGATGCTCCATCTACGGCCAGAGGTATTAATATTTAATGATTTAATTTCATAACCTTGAGATTTTGCAATATTGATTGCTCGTTCTTTTCTTGTCTCAGGTTCTTTATCAAGAAACGCACATGCCCATTCTGCTTTATAATAGTGGGCAAGCCAAGCACATTGATAAGATACGATTGAATAAGCAACGGCATGAGATTTATTAAAGCCATAACCGGAGAAATATTCAAACTTCTGCCACATATCCATAGCGATGTCACGAGAAATATCCTTATCCACACAGCCTTGGACAAACTTGGTCATAATTTCTTCTTTCTTTGCCTGTTTAGAAGCATCAAGACCTTTTTTTGTTAGCAACTTGCGCAGCAAGTTGGCGTCATCAAGATTAATATCTCGGCCTAATCTGTGAGCAAGAAGTGCAATCTGTTCTTGAAAAATCATGAAACCATTTGTTTCTTTTGTGATCTCCTCAACAATTGCGTTCTCGTATTTTACAGAAAGAGGATCCCGAACAGCCTGTACATATAACTTGTCAACCCCAGCAGACAAAGGACCAGGACGATAGATAGAAGTAATCGCAGAAATGTCGATGATCGACTTTGGTTGCGCACGTTTCGCCAGGTTTTGGGCTCCCTTTTCAGTAAACTGAAAGATCCCCACCCACTTATCTTTTCCAAATATGTTTTTATAAACTTCTTGATCATCTAAATTAATTACATCCGGATGAAGATTTTCATCATAATACTTCTTAACGTCTTCGAAGGTTGGATTTTCAACACTATGGTGACGTTGAAGAATACGTTCGATGGCTTCCTCCATCATCCTAAGAGTTGCAAGACCTAAGATGTCGAACTTAATGAAGCCCATGGGCTCAAGCTGTCTAACATTTTGCCCTTCAGACCAGGGAGTTTGTCTAACTCCTTTAGAGGCAATCAAAGGCATGTACTTGTCCAGCTCTTCACCGATAACCACACCTCCGGCGTGTCGAGAGGTTGATCGGATCTGTCCCATTAAGCCTTCGACATGCTCCTTGACTTTTGGATATTCTATAAAGAAGTCCTGAAGTGTCTCGGAAAACTCACACACCTCTTCAAAGGTTGGGGTGTAAACACCCGCACGGATACCGTGTTTCTTCTTGGCGAGGGGCATCGCCTCTGACATCATTACGTTAGTAACTTTATTAACCTCAGTGAATTCAATGTCATAGAACTTAGAGATGTCCTTGATAAGCGAACGCAACTGTAGTGTGTTAAAGTTAGAGATTGGAACTACAGTGTTCGAGCCCCACTCGTCTATAAGAATCTCCTTAAGAACCATAGGGTCAGAAACATCGTAGTCAATGTCAGGGTAATCCGTTGCATCGGCTCTGAGGAAACGAGAGAATAAAAGGCCATACTTAATTGGGTCAACTTGTGTGATGCCAAGAGCATAAGCAACAAGAGAGCCAGCTGCAGACCCTCGACCAGGTCCCGATAATTGTACTTCATTTGTTTTGTCCGCTATTGACTTCATAGTCAAGAAATATTTCGAAAATCCTCTATCCGAAATAACGTTGAGTTCGTGTTTGAGGCGGTCGGTGTAATCCACCCAAGTGGAAGACCCTCGTTCGATAGAGCGCGATGACAGAATTTCAAATAAGCCCTCGAAGGATAGTTGAGATAGGTATTCTGCAGGGTGATGGCCAGCAGGTACGATGAAGCTAGGGAGGCGTACAGTGTTATCAGGAAGAAAATTTTCAATCCTTTTAAAAGCAATTTCACAAGTTTCCAACAATGACCGGCGCACCAAATCATCGTCATAAATAACACCGCAAGAAGTCGAGTAACGCTTGTAGTCTTCCCACATTTGCACACCGTTCTTTGGATAAAGTTCGTAACCAATTTCATCTACACCCTCTGGAAGTTCGTCGGACATCCATTCTGGCTTGCCTTTTCCAAGCCACCCTATTTTCTTATATAGTTCTCGATCAGACCATGCGTCTGGGGTTGGATAATGAGAATCACATGTCGAAACCAAAGGAATACCGAACTCTTCGTGCATCTTGATAACATATTTATTTAATTCATGTTGTTCGGGGATTGCATTCCATTGCAGTTCACCATACCAACGATCTCCAAAGACATCCACCATCTTTGTGGTCATAGATCGCATAGCATCCATAACAGCCCCAGAGCTCTCTTCGCGATGCTCCCAATAGCATCCAGCATAGATACCCCCCAGACAAGCAGAGAGAGCAATGATGCCCTCATTGTGCTTCTGCAAGAGGTCGAAATCAATGCGAGGCTTGCGATAGAAGTAATCTCCATTGTATGACTCGGAAACCAGCTTAAAGATGTTGTTAAGACCTTCCTGGTTCATAGCAAGAAGTACGATATGTCGCTTGCGGTTCAACTCAGATTTAACGGACTGTTTCGACTCTGCTTCGTTCTCGACGGTAGTTCCCGAGCGAACGTCATCAATTTGTTTTGCCTTATCTTTGTCGGCTCGGTGCTCTTCGAGTTTAACCTTCCAGTCCGCGACGGACTCGATAAAGTATGCTTCAACGCCAAAGATTGGCTTGAATTCTTTGCCTTCTTGTTGCATGCGCTTTGCATGCAGTACCTGGTAAGCAAGACCATTCATATTTCCGTGGTCTGTCAGTGCGAGAGCCGTGCTTCCATTTTGAAAAGCAAAGTCCATATGTTGTTGTGGATGACCGAAGCCATCAAAAGGGGATCCAACCCCTGAATGGGCATGTAGCCCAACAAAGTCAATCTTATTCATGTGTCCTCCATGATTATTGTTGTTTTATTATACTTATAATATAACGTGTGTCGTATGGTTTGTCAAGTTTTATTTGTTAATTATCGATCGGCGTACTTTTCTGCCCCTAGACTGATTCCGAGATCCTTACCTTTTTCATATTCTTCTAAGAATTTTTTATCAATAATTATATCGTTGATTTCACCATAGTTTTCTAGAGAAGATCGAGAGGCATGCTTTAAGTGCTCGCCGTGCCAAGCACCAATAATAAATGCCGGATGTAGTAATTCATCCATTTCATAATACTTTTTAGCCCTATTGAGCATCGCTACATATTCCGGCACTGGTTCCCAATAAACACCGTACCCCTCTCGGAACTTTTTCGACGGTGATGGCTCCCACTCCTTAAGCGTTTGTTCTATTAATTTTTTTAGTTCTGCTTCTGTTAATCTATAAAGTGTTTCTTTTGTCATCAAGTTCCAGTCCTGTAAATAATTACCTCCGCTGTGCATAAATAACTAGGCTTGGGTTAAGCGTTTTTCTGCTTTGTCGAAGTATTCTTGGTCCAATTCGCACCCTATATATTTACGACCTGAATTTTTGGCTGCAAGCAATGTGGTCGCTGCTCCGGCAAAGGTGTCCAACACCACATCTCCTGTTTCGCTATGTTTTTCAATCAAAGACCACATAAGCATGTAGGGCTTTTGTGTTGAGTGGAATCGTCCTTTCTCATGACAAATGGGGAATTGGTAAACTCCGTTGTCATAACTCGAATTAAACGTAGGTTTGCTGACCTTCACACCAAGGAGGGCCACTTCTCTCGCATTTGAAAGATAATTGCGCTTGGAATTGAGAGGGACAGGGTTGGTCTTAATCCACTCGATAAGCCGGATCTGCTTGAACCCTGCTTCCTCCATTATGCGCTTTACATCGCTGATCTTCCAGAGATCGCAGAAGGTGATCATTGTACCATGTTTCTTTAAAACTCGATAATACTCAAAAACGGAATCTCGCAAATCTTCCAGAGAAAAATTTTCGGGTTTGTCCCATTCACCCTGTTCGGTTTCGATGGCAAAACGCTTTACTCCATGCACTACGCTCTTGAAGCCAGAGGGTTTGCTTATGATGTACGGTGGGTCGGTTAACACCAAGTCCACGCTTCCTTTTTCTAACTCTTTCATTAATGACAGTGAGTCTGTCAATTCAAATCTATTCATTTGTCCTCCAATGAATGTGGTTCGTTCTTCCCTTCGAAGTCGGTTATGCGAACCAGTTTACTTAATATTTCTTTGTATTCTTCCTCTGTAAAGAAGTCAATGCCGTCACTCCAACGATTTATCTTGCCGGTAAAACCGACATGTCGCATCTCCTCTTGCCACTCTACGCCATGAGGATACACATGACACCCGTGTTTCTCAAACACTATGTGGTGGCAAGCTTCATGTAATAGAATACCCATTAGTTCTCTATCCGACAGCCCTTGGTTGCTAGATAAGATAATAGAGTTGAAACCCTCCTCTGTGTGTCTAAAGTCTCCAAGCATTTCGCCTTCCAGTTCTTTCATGAAGACTGGGACACATCTATACTCATCATCCCAATAACGCTTCATAAATATTTGTAATACATAATTCCAGATATACATTGTGTCCTCCATCTATAATAGAATAGCCTATTTTTTGTCTTTTGTCAAGTCTTCTTTTGTAAGTTTGGTAAGAAAAAAATCATATTCCCAGTCAGTATCCGGAATGTTTGGCCAATATACACTGACCACGTTGCTTTTACCATGAGAAACCACGTGGACTGGGTGAGGGTTCACATCTACAATTATTCCTATCTGCCTATCTTCATCAAATGGATCATATAATCTAACAAGGTCGCCGATTTTAAATTTCAGAGTCGCCATCGTTTTCCAATTTCTTTATCATATCGTCGTTAACAATTAGTCTCATGGTGCCAAATTGTGCCACATACCACCGGTGAGGCTTGAAACATTCTATCTGAAATGCAGATATAACCTGCGTACTTATTATTATTCCAACTTGATTTTTCATTACTCTTGTTGATTCTGAATTAAATACAACAAGGTCGCCTATTTTATACTTTCTTTTTTTCGAGGGATCGGTCATAGCTGATCCCACAATAGCTTATGTATTTCGCCAAACCAGACATCCAATTCTCGACCACAAGATAGTTTTAGCCGACAATCATAAATGTTGCTGAGTGTGGTTCTTTTCTTGTATATCTTTATAACTATTGCCAATTTACCGGCTGGGACGAAAAAACTAACCCAATAAATTGAATGAAGTAAGATTACCAAGTCCCCTATTTCATAGTCAGTTGAAAAACGTGATGCAGATGTCACTCAATAACCACCTCCACATGAAATGATTATTATACTCATAAATTGACAGGAATTATTCGGGTTCCGCCTCGGTACGGAGGGGGTATCCATATTCCCTAGCAAACATCCTTGTTGTTGTAACTTTCGTTTCAGCAATTTCTTTTGAATAAGTGCCTGCAATCGCCCGTCCCCCCTTATGAACTTTCATCATAATGCTGTAGGCCTCTTGTGTTCCTTTATTAAATACTTCCATCAAAATCAAAGTTACCAAATCCATTGGCGTATAATCGTCATTATAGAAAATAACCTTGTATCTTTTCGGTCGACCAATCTTCTCCCGATCCTTCACGAGAATGTCTTTTTGTTTTTTAGGCACATCAGCCTCCGATAGTTGTTGTGATAATTAAATTTGCAACTTTGTGGGGATCACAATTAGAAGCCGGGCGGCGGTCTTCAATATATCCAATCCAATTGTTTTGTCGCATTGCATTAGGAACACGGATAGACGCTCCACGGTCGCCCACACCCCATGAAAAGGTATCAATTCGTTGAGTTTCATGGTGCCCTGTCAAACGTCGATCATTATCTTCTCCGTATCCTTTGATGTGCTCTTTGTGATTTCGTTCAAAGCGCGTCATGAGATTTGTGATATACTCTTCTCCACCAGTTGTGCGCATTTCTTCTGTACTAAAGTTGGTATGACAGCCGCTGCCATTCCAATCACCATCAACAGGTTTAGGGTTAATGTCAATGTCTAGGTCCTGTATTTCTGCTTCTTTATAAAGAAAATAACGACTAAGCCACAAATCATCACATGCTTTAAGAGTATCTGTGCTGAAACACTGATACTCCCATTGACCAACAGCCACTTCAGCATTGACACCTGTAATATCTAGCCCGTAAAGAAGACACTGGTACAAGTGATTTTCCACCAGTAGCCTGCCTACAACTTGGTTACTGCCCACTCCGCAATAATAAAGACCTTGTGGTTTGGGGTAGCCTCCATCCGGAAAACCAATTGGTTTAAAATCTTTGGTGATGAAGTACTCCTGTTCGAAACCCCACCAGAAGCTGTTATCATCTGCTGTAGCTAACGTATCGCGCAACTTGGCACGTTGATTCGTGCGATGAGGAGTTCCATCCGAGTTCATCACTTCGCAAAAAACAAAAACTCTCCTTTGATCCGGACAATTACATGCGTACACCCTAACCGGTTCGAGTAAGCACTCAGAGTCGCTTCCTGGTGCCTGACGAGTACTAGATCCATCAAAATTCCACCGTGGAACATCACTTAAAGAGGGAGGCCCCTTTTTTCCATCCCAGGTTACTACCTTCACTTTGCTTCTAAGATTGGGAGTGCGGTAACCGTCCAACCAAACATATTCTAAAATTATTTTATTCATTTTTTCTCCAATTTATTTCTATAGTCAGCAATGGCCGCCTTGATTGCATCCTCCGCCAGCACAGAGCAGTGGATCTTTTGTGGTGGAAGTTCCAGCTCCCTGGCAATATCTACATTGCGAATCTGCTGCGCTATTTCAATGCTTCTATTCTTCACCATTGTTGTTACCAAAGAGGAGGACGCAATCGCACTGCCACATCCAAAGGTTTTGAACTTGGCGTCCTCGATGATCCCGTCTTCGTTGATCTTCAGTTGTAATTGCATAACATCGCCGCATGCTGGTGCGCCGACGATTGCAGTTCCCACGCTAGGGTCGTCTCTGTCTAGAGAACCTACGTTCCGTGGGTTATCGATGTGGAATCCTGCATCCAATAATGTATCTTTCCAGCCAATTACAGAATCTTTAAGTTTTTCAAAATGAGATTTGTTAACATAAATAATTATATCATCAAATTTCAAAACTACATCATCGGGCAATGGTTCCTCTTCAAATTCTAAAACATATTTATATCCTGAGCATCCGCTTCTAGAAAGACCAAACCTCAGCCCTTTCCCCACAGCATCATACTCTTTCTGGAGGCTCATAATATTAACGATTGCTGTCGGCGTTAATTTAATATTCATTCGATATGTCCTGTTCCAATCACTTCCCACTCCATGTGGGATTCAATATATGTATTCATCGCATCGAAGGGAACTAATTCCACACGATGTCTTGCAAGATGAACCGCTACCAGTGACCACGTAGGGTACTGTAAATATTGACTCGGTATGGTCATCATTCCATTATCAGCACCGGCACAAGAAACATAACCAAGCATGCTTGAGCCGTCACTTGTATAGACCACAACAGTAATCATAAAAGTCCCATCGCTTCCCGAAGGAGACCACCAAAATGTCGCTCCTGATTTTCGTATGGGAGCAGCAAAGGCGTAAGACGGGTCGACGTAAAGAAGCTCGAAGGGCTCAATGGAGTCAAAGCCGTGATACGATGTAAATTCGTAAGACATATCGCCCGTCAATAGAACTTCATGTACCGCATCTCTATCATACTGCGGCTCTGTAATCTCTACAGAATAGACATGAGTATCAGCTAGATAGGCTGCAAACATATGTTCAGGCCCTTTAATCTCTATGGTCGGCTTATAATCAATCGGAGTAACGCTGGGTTCGGTAAAGACCAGGTTTGTTACACACTGTCCTTGTTCAACAACCCAATCTGTATGAGATTGATTAATTTTCTCGTGGTACTGGGCTGTGAACGTAACCTCAATTTCCTTGGGCTCCCCTACACAAACTGGACACGCCACTTGGCGTAAATAATAATGATGATAGCCTCCGATGCCATCCATCGGCTCTACTGATGGTTCTGTCGAGGGGTTAGGGCTATAAGTATCCACAACTACAATGGATGAATCTTCTGGTTCGTTTGGTAATTTGTTAATCGATACTTCAGTACAAACAATGATCAAGAGAAGTGAAAATAATCTCATTCTTCCCCCGTTTGTGTCCAAAAATTATAACCACACACAAGGGTAAATACTGAGCACAACGCACACAGTCCCCAATTTTCTAATGCGTAGCATTGAACCGCAAAAAATAAATTTACCGCAGCGCAAAAGAAACTAAGCCATTTACTATTTAAAAAGTTTTTCATTTTTTATTCCTCCATTTTAAAGATTAAGCGGGTGATGGGATTCGAACCCACGACCTTCTGATTGGCAACCAGAGGCTCTACCACTGAGCTACACCCGCAAAATGCTGACACCCACCGAAGCGGAAACCTTATCACTGAATCTTACAGTGGG
>Ga0209434_1000088_pt1 | contig 48002 bp, 72 predicted proteins | sample ETNvirnome_2_300_FD_184068 | JGI IMG/M metagenome (GOLD analysis project Ga0209434, IMG submission 184068) | Marine viral communities from the Pacific Ocean - ETNP_2_300 (SPAdes) (version 2) | ecosystem: Environmental > Aquatic > Marine > Oceanic | place: Pacific Ocean | collected 2013-06-22 | reverse complement strand
CCCCTTGTTATACGCGATCCAGCAGCAAAAAAAAAGTGCGAAGATGTGAAAAAAACGCTGGACTTATCAGATTGGCTTGTTTATGGTAATAAACATGATGCAGAACAAAACCAATGGAGAGACCAAATGAGCTATTCAATCGAAGCCGCACCCGCCGCCATCAAAAAAGACATGAAGCATTACCGCGATATGGATTGCGGATGGACAGTCCCGCAGTCTTATATCAATTGGCAAGAAGCCGTTGCCGAAACCGACCTCACTGGTTTTGCCGCAGCCAGCCAGCTTACCATTCACCGTTCGTATCTGGCCGATAATGGCTGGATGGACGGAATGAAGTTCATCCACGCCGTCGTTGAAGACCCCACAGGCAAGCTCTTTAAAATCAAGTTCGCTGACAACCAACGCTGGTACGAAGAAATGCCCAGCGGCGGTTGGGGTCTCATGACCGATCCCCGAAACGCCAACCACGAAATTTACACGCCGGTCAAAGGAGTCGATATTCACATTTAACCGGATTTCAGGCCCGCCGTGGAAAAGGGGTTAGCCACGGTGGGCAAGACGCTCTATTATCATCAATCCCAAAACCAACGGAGACAGACCAATGAAAACAGGCACTGCCACGCTTTCCCAAAGTGAATTGGACGCAATTTTTTCCAAACTTCACGACCAAAATGACTGGAAAGCACCCATCGCGGTTTGGTGCCAAGGTGAAGCAATTATGGGTATATGTGAGGCCATCCGGTTTTTTACTGCCACGGAGCCGAAAGTTGAGCTTAATGTTGGCAGTATGCAATACCTTATAACATCGGAGGGTTATCGTGCTGGACCCGCCGGGGACCATTAAACCACAAACAACGGAGACAGACCATGAAGACAGGAAGAAACCTTCAAGCCATCGCCACGGAAATCAAAACCACCCAAATGCTCAAGGATGATTTGATCTTCCCAGGCGCGATGCTCAACCTTGCCAGCGATGGCGAAACCCTCGCCAGCTTCAACCACGATGCCCCGGCCAACGTCGGCCCCGGCTATTTCCCCAACGACGCGAACCATAGCTTCCGTATGTCGGACATCGCCCACGGGGCCTTGAGCCGCCGCCTGGAAATCCCCAAGGCATACTACGACAGGATGCGGAACGACCACCCCGGCTTGCTGGCGGAAAACGTCAACACTTGGATGCGGGACAGCAGCAACCATTTAATCCGCACAGTTGGAAACCCGGACGGAAGCCCGCCGACTTGCCGCGCAATCCTTTCGGAGAAATACAAGATCATCGACAACGACCAAGTGATGGAGAAACTCTTCCCCGTTTTGCACGAACAGCAAAGCATGGAAATCGTCAGCGCGGAAATCACCCCAACCAAGTTTTATTTAAAGGCCCGCTTCCCCGAACTGGAAAGGGAGATTGGATTAAACGATGCCATCCAGAGCGGCGTCGTTATTTCCAACAGCGAAGTCGGCTTTGGCAGCACGGAAGTTTCGATGCTGATCTACCGGCTCCGCTGCCTCAACGGGATGATCTTGGCCGACAGCGCCTTCAAGGCCCGCCGGGTTCACATTGGGGCGGCAATGAAGACGGACGAAAACTTCCGCATCATCGCCAGCCAGGAAACATTGCGGCTGCAAGACGAGGCGTTTTATGCGGGCCTTGCCGACATCGTTCGCGCCGCCGCCGACCCGGATGTTTTCCAAAGCGCCGCCGCGACCCTGCAAGATGCGGCGGACCAGAAAATAGACGGGACGATACAAGAAACCGTCCAGAACGTGACCAAGCATTTCAGCCTAACGGAATCGGAGGGCAAGAGCGTTTTGGACAACCTGATCCGCGACGGCGAATACAGCAAATGGGGGCTTGCCAACGCCGTCACCCGGACAGCCAACGAGACAGACAGCTATGACAGGGCCACCGAATTGGAGCGCCTTGGCGGCAAGGTCATTGAGCTAAAGGAGAACGATTGGATGCGGCTCGCGGCTTAAAGACCCTTACAGTTTGGTCTCACCTTGGGCGGGGGCGCTTTCCCCCGCCCCTTTTTTTGTCAAACCTGTCGGCGGCGGCAACCAGTAAAATTCATCTGCCATTATCGCGTTTAATTCCACAGCCACCGCCTGCCGTTCGCCATGTGGCCCGATAATTGACATTTCTAAGCTATATTCTCCCATCAGCCCCGCACCATATTATCCAAATCTCTGGCTCCCTGATAATATTTATGCCAAACGCAATCGCTGTATTTGCATGGCCGACCAGAATTGAATGGACCGTCTTGTAGGGACGTAAAACAAGAGCCATGATAAAGACACTCTGCGGCAGACCGACTTACCCGCAGCTTCTCAAAACATCGCCTGACTACATAGCTCCTGGCTATTGAAACGACCGTGAAGATAGCGCCGATAATGAGGTTGGCACCTATGCTTACGCGGATGTCAAAATATGGAAAGATGAGTAGCTGGATTCCTATTGCTGTTCCATAGCCTATGATAACGTTGGATACCGCCTCAATGAATGACATTTTACGGGTTTGATTCATTGTTTTCTACTTCATGGGACTTGATAGCTTATCGGCCCGCCGACAATGACGCGTAATACCAGTGGTGAAGAAATCCCAGCGGAGCCTTGCCGCCCATCATCCACAGCCACAAGACCCTGCCCGAACGTCCGTTGCCGTCTGTGAAAGGGTGAATCTGCTCATAGCGAATGTGCGCCTCATAAGCAGTTAAATTAGGCGCAGATATCCTGCCCAAAAGAAGCTGCAACTCAAATACAACGGCCTTCCCGCCGGCTGGTGGAATATGGTCGCCAACACGAACATCCATTCCGACTTCGCACCTTAACTTGGTGCAGGGCTGGATTTTCCCGACGAATATCTCAAGTGCCTCCACGGTGATTGCATCCAACGCGAGAAATTCCTTATGCGCTTCGATTTCCTTTGGTGTCGCTGTCCGATTAATGCCCTCAATCTTGAGGCTTTCTTGGACAAACAATCTTAGGTCGATCATGTTTATGTGTTATCTTTCAATGACTCTTTACCTAATCCCTTATCAATAAGCCGGCGCAACTCTTCGGCCTGGCTTATCTTATGCCGCTTGGCTTTCGCTACGGCTTTATCGAACAACGCACCATGCTCCTCAAGAGCAAGCGCTTACCCTCAAGAACTTCAGAGATGGCCTCGACGCAATCAAGCGTGAGAACAGAACCCAGTAAAGATTTCTCCGCACTAACCGCATGAGGCAGTTGCCGGGTAATGTCTGGTGGGTGAAATTCAGTCACGTTGTTCAATGCTCTCTCTCCGTAGCTTGGCGGCGCACTCCTGAAGCCACCTCACTGCCTTGGCAGGGACGTAGACCGATACCTTCTTCATTCCGGCAAAGAGCGACAGGAACCTCATCCATCACCACCCCTTATCCTTGGACCTGTTCCAGAAAACCAGTTAATTTGAAATCTTTTTTGGTGGCAATCGTCGTCATCCAGATATCCCCACCATTCTACGTCCCACTTGGTAGATGGCGCATGACCGCCCTTCTGCATATCCGGCGTCCCGCGCGTGAAGTGAACATTCTTCGGGTCGATTTCTTCAGTGCTATATCCAGCCAGATAATTCCATTCCAACGGCAAATCCCCAATATTAGCCGCCCAATCCATCGAATGAAGCTTCTCTTTGCTCCAATTATTCACCGCCCATGACGTTAATTCCAAGCAGCCGGACGGCTTTATAAGCATGACCGACGACCAGTTTTTTCGATGGTATTTACACTGGCGTACGCCATCCATCTTTAGATTTTCTGTGGGTTTGTGATCATGCTGTACGCACATCACATCAAAACGATCATCCGCTAAAGCGAAAAGCTCCGCGACATCTGCGCGAAACATCATATCCGCGTCGATGAACAAAACCCATTCATCACGGTAATTCTCAAGACAAGGAACCAGAAACCGGGTGAATGAAAATTGCGTTGAGAACCATGCGGGGTCTTCCCCGGCAAGGTCCGACATTTGGCCAGCAGGACCGACCCGGTAAGGCCGTGAATACAGGCGCTTTTGACGCAATTCCCAATCCTTGAGCGGGATTGTTACAACTTGGCTCCCCGAAGATATTTTTTGGTTGGCATGGATAGACCGAACCGCCACCTGGTAGGCGTTTTCATCGCGGGGGTCATAGCCGATATAAATTTTCATGTTTTATGATTGGTCGTTTTTTTGTGGCGGCGCGGGTGGTCGACCAAACCACCTGCGCCTACACAACGGAGATGTCGGCGCGGAAAAGACACCAAAAACGCAGCCGACGCCCTTTATTACCACCTATCCCACGCAACTTCAACGACCTTGTGAAATTTCTTCAAAAACACGAGTCGTCACATTGAATGTGAAATACGCTTCGCCGATTGATCCATATAGCCCCTGTTCTCTAATTTTACGGCTTATAATTGTCGTTTTGCCTGTTTCAAAATCTCTGCTCACAACTAAGCCAACGTCGCTCATATTGTTCCAATGAGCAGCGCCGGAAATGTCATATAAATTCGGCACCGGCAATGAACCGTCATCCTTCCGCCGCATTTTGGCAGGGTGAGCGACCATCCACATGGCAGTATTATGCCGGCGATTGAATGCCTTGCACGCCGATATTAGGTCACGGATATGTTCATCTTCCCGCTTGCCACTTTCACGTACCGCGCAAATTTCATTGTAAGGATCAATGACAATTCCTTTGATGCCATGGCGGACACAAGCGGCGCGAGCCTTTTCCAATATCCAATTTATATCCGGGACAGCATCCCTGCTTTCAATGAAGAAAAATCGGGTTGATAGATATTCCAATGCTGCGCGCAAATCATCTTCGGTCATGCGAGCGGTCGGGCCAAAGTCGAATGGCTTCTTAACGACCTTCTCAACCAGCCGGCGGATATGTTGTGCCACAGAATGTTCTGGAGAAAACATAGCAAACCGCCATTTTTCATTACATGCAAGGTTGATGCAAAGCTGGTCGACGAATGTTGATTTGCCGCAATTCGGAACGCCAGTCACGACCGCGAACGTCCCTGGCATGACCCGGTAGATTTTATCTAGCGATAGGAACCCTGTCGAAACTGGCTGCTGGACATTGCCTCGGTAGATATCGAAAACTTCCGGCGTGTAATCTTCAACTTGATAAACGCCATCGATTGGATACTGGACCGCCGCCGCGATGCATTCCTTGACGGCTTCAGGGCCATGGTGAATTAATGCTTCGTTGGCATCTTTGGTTCTAACGTCATTGAGTGACGGCCACTGGACACGCCAGCAACGGTCTTTACCGAAACGGTGCGCCAATTCCAAGGCCAGAATGTTCCCAGGCCCGTCCGTATCCACGGCGATGATGACTTTTAAGGCCTCGTCAAGCCAGCCAGATGCCGCTAGAGCGCGAAACCGCTTATCATCCGGGTCTTGCTTTAATTTTTGAGGAGCGCCGTCTGGTAGCGAAATTACGGTCCTGAAGCCGCATTCCCATAATGTGAGGACATCTATTTCGCCTTCGACAAATGTCACCGTCTTTTGCGGGCGGAAACAGTCTTTAGGTATTTCATTAATGCCGTCCCACTCTTTTTTGACAGCATCGATATTATAAAGCGTCCGCTCCGCTTTCGGCTCTTGGCCAAATTGCTTTTTCGCCGAACGGTATTTGACGTTAACCAATTCGCCATCAAGGAAATATGGGAAGGCATAGGCCGGCGCTAAGTCACCGCCGAATGACCGCTCCGTTCTGTAGATGCCGAATGCCTCGACGGTTTCCTTGCTGATCCCACGCGCCGCGAACCATTCCAGCATCTTGTCTGGCTTATCTGGTTTACTTACGGGTGTAGGCCGGCGGTATTCTCGCGGCGGCGATCTATCTTGGCGGAACCTATCACCAGCTATCCCACCAGTATGGCCGCAGTTGTGGCAATTCCAAACGACACCGCCGTCAACCTCGATGGTGACGCTCAGTGGGTCGTCGTTTTTATTTTTGGCTTTACGTGTGTCTTTGCAGACCGGACATTTAGTCTTGTGGTCGCCAACGCTATAGGAGCGAAGCCTAACCCCCGCCGCTCGCAGCGGTTCCATTGGTCCCTCCGTTACATCCATCTTCGGCGAATAGCCCGCCTAAACTTTCTCGTGCTCTTTCGAGATTACGCCCGGCCTGACGCCAATAGCTTTCCTTAAGCTCAATGCCGACGAATTTACGCCCGAGCTGCAATGCCATATGTCCCTCGCTTCCTATCCCGGTAAAGGGCGAAAGAACAGTTTCGCCTGGGGCGCTGCATAATTTAACCGCGCGCTTAATTACTCCCAATTGCAACGGACATAAGTGGCGTTCATCTTTATCTTCACGCGCCGCCGAAACATTCAGGACATCCGTTTCACGGATCCCCCCAGGATAACCAGGACATGCCCTGTACCAAACAGGCGCGGCCCATTCTATCCATTCCTCGTTGGTTATCCAACCATCCAGGTTTTTATATTTTTCTGACACCCCGGCACGTATTGGAACAGGGTTATCACCTGGCTTGCGAAATTGCAAAAGATAATCCGCGAGCGCGGCGCGCATCCTCGAACTATCTGTAGCCAGCGATTTAAATTGCAATGACGCATCCTTTGTGCGGACCGCCTTAACTTGAGGGTCTTTATCAATGCACCATTCACCATAATAAATCCAACCAGCATCTTGCATCATCGAAATGACCTTGCCGCGAAAATCTCGCAATCCGACAAATCCATCCGATCCCTTGAATGCGGGGGTCTGAGTTAAATGAATACACACTGAACGCCCCGGCATCATCACGCGCAAAAGCTTATCCGCCGTGACTAAGCGCGAAAAATGATCAATCATCCCATCGATGCCGGCACAATTGCCCATATCGCGCCGTGAATTTGTATAGACGTACATAGATGGAAACGGCGGGGAGAAAATCGACATGCCGACACTATCGGATTCTATTTCATCAATCCTTTCAACGCAATCGCCGAGATACAGCTTCCAATTTTTACCGCCCACCTCTTTTTCCTGATATGCCATTTCCTCTTTCTCCGCCGGTTTCAAATTCAACCCCTTCATATGCTTAACGATATTTTCCATGGTTTCCGCAGCCAGAATTTCCTTGCGGCGTATATTGGCGACCACAGCCCCTTCGGTTTCAGCTGTGATCACATAAACATTCACAGGTTTCTTTTGGCCGAACCGCCAGCAGCGGCGCATGGCCTGATAATACTGCTCGTATGAATCAGATAACCCGACAAAGGCCACATCCGCGCAGTGTTGCAGATTCATCCCGAACCCCGCTATGCGGGGTTTAGTGACTATGACGCGGACTTTCCCTTCGATGAAATCCAGCAATGCCTTTTCTTTAAATTCTCGTGTATCCGCGCCGCTGACTTCAACTGCATCTGGAATGGCGTTCCCTAAAGCAGCACTTTCGTTGTTTAAATTACACCAGACAATCCATGGCCGGTCATTCCCATTAACTAAATCAGCGCAAACATTAACGCGATCATCAATGGAATCCCGCCGTGCAGCTTGTCTTTCCTGAAGGGTTAAAGCTTCCATCGGGAAAAGAAATTCACTCGATACATCAACATCGACGGTTGTTTGATGAATATGCAAAGGAGGTAAAATAAAGTCCCTATCATCGTACCCAAGATCAGATGGCTTGCGAAGCGCCACGGACCATGATGCCATCCATTGCCAGAAATCATTTTGAGCGTGGCCCTTCAGCCTCCATTTGTGCGTCGTGTTGCCATCCTGGGTAAAAAACAACGCGATGATTTCCTTGCCAGACATGATATCGAGAAATTCAGCATGATTGGTCAATTCGATCAAGTCATTCGGGGCCGGTGTCGCCGTACAAGCAAGGCGGAATGGAATATGAGAAGCGAATTCCGTTATTGCTTTTCGAGTTGATCCATCAAATCCTTTAAGGATGCTCGATTCGTCGACAACAATTCCGCCCCATTGATTGGGATCGAAATGATCCATCATCTCATAATTCGTGATATTGATGCCTGGCTCCATGCCGTCCTGTGACCGGCAATAATTAACTGGATAGCCAAATTTCGCGCCCTCACGCACGGTCTGTGCGGAAACCGCGAGCGGGGCAAGAATGAGGACATCCCCAGGGACGTGATTGGCCCATGATAGCTGGATAGGGGTCTTTCCGGTGCCACAATCGGCGAACACTGCCGCCCGCCCCCGCTGTAACGCCCATGCGACGATATCGCGCTGAAAATCAAACAGCATTGGGTTGAGTTCAGGGACTTCCGTAAATCCTGTCGGCAGAGAAAATTTTTGTTTTGAATTTAAAAATTCAGCGTATTCAGGCATTGGTCACTCCGTTGGTTCCTTCCTTTTAACCTTTTTATCAGCTAAGTCAACTAGTGGCGTAGCCGCATCCCCACCTTTCATTAATGCATCTTTCATCAATGCCTCAAACAAAAGCCTTTTATCATGTGCGGCGGATGAAGCCTCAATAGCTTTTCTGGATGTTATTTCAGCATCGGCCCCAACATGACCGACGACGGCTTTTGTATTGATAACCTTACGAAATTTACCTGGTTTTTTTGGATCATGAATAGTAAATGTAGATTGAAAGGGGTTCCCCTTGTATGAAAATAAATCTAGGCCAACAGGGCGCGGCTCGCTTTCCCACGTTGCATCGCTTTTGGCATCTAAAATATCCAGAAGATAAGGCATATAATCATCTGGATTTTCTTTAAATAAACTTCTGTTTTTTTGGCGAAGCCCATAAGCTGATCCACCGCCCACCCCCTTGCCAGTAAGATATTTTGCCTTTGTGATTTGGAACAAAATATTGATCTGTTTTTTTGACATTTTATGCAACCCTCTCCAAAAATCTACGCACTGCATTAACACCGGCTTCAAATTTTTGCTTATCGATCTTATTCAATGCTTCCTTGAATGTTCCTGCTGTCCCCGGATTCGTCAGCCAAGCTTCAATACGTTTCTCAACGTTCCCCATCAAGGCCATTTTATCCATTCCTTCGACAATATAAAAAACACAAAGCTCAATTTGCTCCCGCTCTTGAGCCACCCTGGCTTTCGCCTCTGCACATGCCCCGTCCAGAGTAAGCTCGCCTTCGACTACCTTATCCGCAAGCTCTGGCCACTTTTTCCTTAATTTAGCGAGACGGATATCATCGTTTGTTGCGTCATCTTTTCGCGCCCTTGCCTCTTTGTAGGCTTCGTCCAAAGGCGTGATTCCAGATAAAACGCCGTCAACCTTATCGGAAGCATAACTAATGACAGTGCGAGCTTGAGAAATGCTCCCTTGGTTAAACCCTTTAATTATTAAAGACTTTTGTCCCCGTCCGCCTTTCTCTGGTTCTGGATAAATCTTCGCCACCGCCATTGCCTGCTGACCCTTAGTTATATTACGACGGTGAATATTGGCAGAAATTACAAACGCTGTCGGGTCTTCCCCATTCAACTCGCGTGTCTCTGGCTTGACCCCGGCAAGCTTGCAAGCATCACGACGATTGCGCCCGTCGACCAGTACCGTTTCCCCGTCGATTTCAGCAATGACAAGAGGCTCTCGCAATCCATTAGCTTTAATGTCCTCTGACAATGCGATCAAGTCCTCTTCGTGCATTTTCGGGAATACGTCGGCAGCCGGGAATACTTTCATTTTTAGAATATCCATTTTCTTCTCCATCATGCTTTCACAATCACGATATCAACCCCGTATATTTCTTTGACCTGCGCCCGCTTCAATTTGCTCATCTTTGTGTCTCGGCCTTTGACATCTTCGAATGTCACTGATCCATGCTCACTATGCGTCCGCGATGGCAACCCAAACTTCCTCGGATATGCCCAATGTATTTGGAAATCTGCCTTGTAGCTAGTCCCGCCTGGCAACGGGAATGATGGCTGCGGCAACCAGAATTCCACATCACCAGCCCTTACCAGCAAATCCAATTCGGCGGCACGCTTGGCCTCGGCCTTTGATTGATAATTCCGCAAGCCGACCATGGGACTACGATAAGCCGTCCATACGTTGCGATATTTACTTAGACGCCTAACCATGCGGCGGCAGCCGCTTAAAGAAAGGCACCCATGCGCCGTCGTTAAGTTTGCCGCCGCTTTCTTCGTCAATCCAAACGACTACGTGCTTCGTGCCAGGAGTCGGTTTCCAGTTTTGGCAATGAAATGAGAGACCACACTGCGGGCACCTGGTCTTGTCTTTGATGGCGTAAGTGTCAGAGGGTCTACCGATACGGAACCCCATCGTGCATTGATTGCAGTGTTTTATTGTCTTTTCCATTATGCTGCTTTCACTCTCTTTTTGGCCATGATAGCTATGTAAGCGAATGCCCCATCGCCACGCGGTTCCTGGACAAGCAGGAGACATCCCTTTGCCGCGAGAGACAACGCGCAATCAGCTATCCTGCCGATTTCTCTGCGGTCTTCAGGAACCTTGCGGCCAGGAACTCCTTGCCTATCGGTCGCAAGAGCACCGATGTGATAAGTGATTTTATCTTTCTGTTTTGCAGTTTGCAGCCATTCAGCGAACCCAGCTTCGTCGCAAACTTCCTCTGACCTATCCGCCTTGCTTTCCAGCTTTTCCGTGCGATTTTCTATTTCTTTTTCGGCAAGTCGGCGGTATTCATTTCTTATTTTTGGGTTCTCTCGCCATTTCTTCCAATACCGGCCCACGGTCTTCCTGTCGTGACCGGCCAACAGCGATGCATCTCGGATTGTCCTACCCTCGACGAAATACCGGTATAGCGCCGATACGGCCTCTTCGGACAAAGTGCGGTTGCCGTGGCTGTTAGGATTCCGCCCTATCTCGAATTGCGGTGATTTATCCATTGGCAGCATCACCGCCACCTTCAGCCAGCGCCTTAACCCGCCGTGGTGAAGCCCGAAAAATAAGCGACCGGATTGCCGCCGATATCGTAGCTACCTGGCCTTGGCTTTCAAGCCGCCGCTGTTCCGCGAAGATTAATTTCCTGTCCTTGTCGGTAGTCGAAAACGAAACAATCTTTCCGGTCATGGTGTTTCCTTTAGTGATCAAATTGTGCAACGCTCCGAGCGATTAATAAACCACATAGCGCGCGAATGCTACAAAAATCTTTCATCCCACCAACTGATTTTTCGTTGGCCTTCCACCAGGACGCATATTCGGCGGCCCGTGAAATTTGATATCGTTTCGCACCCACATTGTCCAGGCCTGGTTCCAATTTTTTTTCAAAGCTTTATCGCCCTCCGCTTCCGCCCAATAAGTTTTGAAATCTTCCGCCATATCCGTAATCTGGTTGGTGGAATATCCTTTTTCGCTGGCATATTGAAATCCGTCATCTGATGGTTTCCAATCCGCCGGAAGGCACTTTCTTTTATTAATTTTCTTTTCTATATGGACTCTAGACTCTGGCTTCTTCCATTGGGTCATATCATGCACCTTATCCAAGCCTTCTTTTTCCTTTTGTTTACAAAGGGTTGGATTGCCTCCCATTTTGCCGTTTTTTCTCATTTTTTCTCTTTTTGCAATATCTCTGATCATGCGACGGGAATAAATTTGACCATTCCCGTTGCGTGAAAAAACACCCCAGCGTTCAAGCTCGCTGATCAATTCATCAGCGGCAGTTTTTTCGATACCAGCCATCTTCGCAATATCGGAATTATCAAGAATATTACCGGCAATTATTAGATGACCAACTGGATCACTTTTCGCACAAATGCAAAGCATCCTCATCCACAAACCTTGGGCGGCCAAAGAGCATTGTCGTAATGCCTCATCGGATTCCCAATCAGACCAAAAAAACTTTGCCCAAAGTGTAGCGACCATCGAAACTACAAAAAATCATTCGGCGTAACTTCGCCATTGGTCACTTTGATAATTTTCATAAGCATACCGCGCCGCGGAAAGCGTTCGCCATCGGCCCACTTTAAAACCGATGGATATTTTGCATCAATCTCGCAAGCAAATCGCTCCACTGACATCTGCTCTCTATCCAGCCATGCTCGCAATTTCATTTTATCATCTTCCCTTTTGTGAATTATGGCCAGAACCATAGCCAAAAGCAATAATTAAGTAAACAATTTTTTTATTGACAATCAAAATTACCTTGTTTACAATTTCAGCCAACTACGGAGGACGACCTAATGAATTCGCCAGCGCCGATAGGCCACAACAATCCACCCACCACACCATACGAAATGCATGAGCACGCCATCTCGTCACTATATGACGAGGCGGTCCACTGGCTAGACGGGGAACCCATCGACTCCGAAGCCACCGCCGAAGGCGTTGCCACTCTCATGCGGGAAATCCGCAAAGCGGGCAAAGCTGCTGACACGGCCCGCAAAGAAGAGAAAGCACCCCACGCGACCGCCGTCAAAGAAATCGACACTCGTTGGAAAGCCGTCACCACTCTAGCCACACTCGCAGCCAACGCCGCCAAGGAAGCTCTCGCGCCTTGGCTCATAAAGAAAGAAGCGGAGAAGGCCGAAGCTGACCGCAAGGCCCGTGAGCAAGCCGACCGGCAAATGGCTGAAGCGCAAAAAGCCCTGCAAGATTCGGACGTGACCAATCTCTCCGACCGCGCCGAAGCCGAAGCCAAATATCAAGACGCCAAGAAAGCCGACGCCATCGCCACCAAGGACGCCAACAAATCGTTTGGAGTGGGCGGTGCCGGGGGCCGCAAGGTGGCGCTTCGGACGACTTGGGTTGTGACCTTGATCGATCCCACCGCCGCGCTTGAGCATTTCTGGCCGCATGAAGGAATCGAAGCCGTCTTGATCCGGCTAGCGCAAGCCGAAGCCCGCGACGGCAAGCGGACGATCCCCGGCTTTAACATCGAAGAGAAAAAGGAAACCGTGTAATGCGAAGTTCCAAAACCACAAGCCAATTGCAACTTGCGCTTTCGGCGTTTCAATCCACGTTGACGCCGGTCACACCTATCCGGACCAACGCTTTTTTCGATTCTAAATTTGCTGGTCTTTCAGATGTGTTCGATCACGTCACAGAGGATTTGTCGGCTCATGGGCTGGCAATCATCCAAGGCGGGAAAGCTGACCACACCCCCTGCCTTGTGACGCGCTTATGTCATTCGAGCGGTGAGTGGATAGAGGACGAGGGCTACCCGCTGATCCCGTCGCCGGATAAGAAAGGCCAAATTTCAATGCAAGCTCAAATGTCGGCGGTGACTTATGCCCGCCGGTATGGATTAATGTCGATGCTAGGCATCACAATCGCGGGCGAAGATGATGATGGCGCGGCGGCTAGTCAAACCAATGGCCAAACAGCCAGCAAAACAAAATTGGCACCACGAAATGGAATCGCGGCACCTAAGACGCCGGCGCTTAGTGGTCCGATCAAGACTATCACTAAATTGAAAGATATAGGGCGGGAAATGGCGACTGATATCGCGGCGTGCGATGATGTTGATCAATTATCGGCATTTCGTACTTGCGCTGAAACCCAAACATATCTCAAGCAATTAAAGGTTGATTGGCCAGACGCCTATGACCATCCCAGGGATGATAAAAACGACTTCGTTGGCATGAAGCAGCGGTTTGAAGAAAAGGCTGCGGCTCTTGGGCCACAGGATGCTTAGAAAGATTATAAAATGATGGGACGAAAGCAAAAGTTAAAGAGCGGCGACGAATGGGATACGGTAAGCCGCCGTGGCAGGCGTATCATCCTGTCATTCAAAAAGTCTAAATACGCCAAACGGATAAAGCAAAAGATGAATAGGCGGGCGCGGAAAGAAGCGCGGGCAATGGAAGGATTAACGACATGAGCGACTACGACAATCTGAATCGCGGGGCCTTGTTCCCAACAGGCGACAAAAAGCTGGTCCGCCAGGGGCAAATTCACTTCGGCGAAACACCAGAAGATATCGCCATTATCCAGGTGACAACCAAGACAGGCAAAACAGTTTTCGAGGTTTACAAAAAAATCGGCGCGGTATTCGCCAACACCAATAAAACCTCAGATAAAGCACCTGATATGAGCGGCACCATTGCTTATGGTGGATTGGATTATCAAATGGCGGGGTGGAAATACACGAGCAAAAACGGTCTGCCGTATACGTCTGTTTCCGTGACACCACCGGAAAATAAGGCGGACAATAACGAAGGGCAGTTTGCCGATGATTTAGATTCAGAAATACCTTTCTGATGGAAGATGGAGCCATGCGATCAGACAATGAAATTTTGGCACGCATAGAAGAAGTCAAAGCATTGGATGTTATCGTCCATTACCCAATGCCAATTGAAGCCTCTTTTGATGGCCTGTTTAACTTCTACCTTGTCGGCTTTTGGGCCAGGCGGCGCGGCACCCCTATCAGAATCAGATTCAGCCATTTCCATGGCGGAATGATCCCATACAACGATTGGATGGGGACAGAACAACGCGATTTGATCGAGGCGCTTTCCTTTGAGGCAGCCAAGCCATTCCTCAAACCAGAAACACTAGCCAACGAATGGACACCTAACAGAAACCCTCTAGGCGAGATTCGAGATTATATGGAATTTGCGTGGGAGAAAGCTAACGACAACCGAGGTCTTAGTGCCGGTCGATCTTTGGACCACATGCGGGCGTGGCTCTGGTTGGCGAACGAGGAAGACTTAATGAGACGGGTCGATAAAGATTTCTCACATTACGGCAAACCTCAACTGCGATTGATTTGTGAGCACTTTAAAATTAACTGGCGGGAATATGATGATGGGCGATGGGCGAATGATGAGTCCAGTGATGGCGTTGTCCCGGAAGATGTTCCGAATATCATATAAGGAATACAATCATGCACGGCACAACGATAAAAAAGACCATCACAGACCTTGCCGCTGGTTCACTGGCGGATGCTGGCGATGACGTTCATGCCGCCACTGAGCTTATGCACATACGCATTTCGGCAGATATGGAACTTTACAAGCTACTTATGGACCCGCTGGTTGCACAAGCTTGCTATGACAAAATCAGGACGGTCATTCGCAAAGAGCGTGGCAAAATATGGTTAACCCCACGTCATGTCGATGACCCTGGAAAACGGATGAAACACATGGCGGCAGGCAATCTTCTAATGTTCCGCCTCCCAACAGCAGGCAATAAATTGCTTGGCCAAGCTATCAAGGAAGAGGTTCAGGCGGCATCGAAATGGTACTTCTCGCAAGGCGAGAATATGACCATCAAGGGCCGATGGCTGGAATTGATTGCAGATAAAATGCCACGCGGCAAGACGGTCGAGAGTGGTCTCACTGAACAAGAGTTGAGAAGGCTACAAGATGCCGCTACTGCTTAATGAATTTGCTCAGGCCTGGACAGAAACGATACCCAATACCGACTCGCCTGGGCTTGGGGAGGCCGGTCCCGTACCGTCAACCAGACATGCCACGCCTCCCTATCGATTAATCCTGGCCACGCGCCGGTCGATAACCATAGCGACCATGCCAGGACAGCGGCGGGGCCTGGTGAGCCTCGATGCCCAGCGGAGACTTGCCCCGCCGCATTCATTCGCTTTGGCCATGACAAGCGCGACAACCATTGAGAGGGTGCCAAAGCATGGGATGCCATCCGGCAAACGACGCCCATTTCCAGGATGTGTCCCTCATTTTTTCGCTTTGACTATTGTACCACGGCGGCATCCAATGCGCCCGTGCGGCCCCAACTTATTCGCATCGACCACTTCGTTACTGATATCCTGCCGAGACGTGTCGATGCGTGGGAGGGCCACGCTACAATTGTTTACCGATTGCCGAGCGCCCTTCCGTTATTTCATCCTGGCCATCGCTGTAATGCTAACCATTTCTGCAACGCCAGGACAGCGGCGGGGTACTGCCCTCCGTTTTATCAATTTTTTCGCCTTGGCCCACGGTTGGGTGCCACCCATTTATCAGCTGCCAAGGCCAGGGGGGGGGCCATTTGTTCGGTGCTAACCATCCTGGCAGTGCTCCCCAATTTATCCCACCATCCCAGCTACAGAGTGGACTGATGCCCATGAGGCGTTGCTCAACATTAAATGAAACCCATATACAACGGAAGGAATAGCCATGCTAAAAGTTTTGGAGAAAGATTCCGACGACGGGGCGACCAGACACACCACGAAACCCAGTGCGAGAACGTCTCCCCGCAAAAAACCATCCGGCCATTCCCAGATTGACACCCAGAAAGCTACTGCCGGAATCCTTGATGATGCAGCCAAAGAATTGGTTGCCGCCCATGATGACGGAGGCCATGTTACGGGCGATCCCCTTTCGGAATGCACCCCCATTATCCAAGAAATTATCGAGCAATGGCGGCGGCGGCAGAACTGGCACCGTGCCGAAAAATCCCTCACACTGCAAACCAAGGCTATGTGCCGCCGCTTCGTCGACGGCAGCAAAACTGAAGCTGATAAGTTATACAAAGAAATGTTGAGCCACTCGGCAAGTGACGCCCTATCGACCACCGCTCGACAAGCTTTAGCTTGCACTTTCCCGCTCTTGGACGCCCGCGCCACCCTAGAATTCCACCGTGGCGTTGTCGAAAAACACCTTAAAGTTCTGGTCAAACAATTGCCCGCTTGGGAATGGGTGAGCGGGGTCCGTGGCTTCGCGGAAATATCATTCGCTGGCATTGTTGGTGAGGCTGGCGATTTGGCTCAATACGACAACCCAGCGAAGCTCTGGAAACGATTTGGCCTTGGCCTGGTCGACGGCGAGCGGCAGCGCAAATGCAAGGACGCCATCAAGGCGAAGGCGCATGGATATTCACCACGCCGCCGCGCTATTATGTGGAACCTGGGAGATAGCATGATAAAAACGTGCATAAGAAATCCTAAAGACGAAGATGACCCTGATAGGCGGGAAGCTTTATCCGAATATGGCCAATTGTATCTTGACCGTAAAGCATACGAGACGCCGAAAACTGAGTATAAGGCTGCGGCCCACGCAAGGGCCAAGAGGTATATGGAAAAACGCCTGCTTCGAGATTTGTGGCGGGCATGGCGGGGCCAAGGATCCGATGATGCCCGCATTGTGGGTTGCTCCGCCGCAATCTCACAATAAATCTGAATGAGTTTAACATGGCAAGCCACTTGGACGTTGATACCCACCAGACGAATGCTTGCCAAGGCGGGGCTATCATCGAAGCATTACCCACGATGAACGTGCCCCGTCACATTTTGCCAGGCGGTGCCTTCTGACCCGCGTTACCCAGGCAGCTCCCGCGCCGCCTGGCAACTTAATTGATACAAATAATCTTATTAACTGAGACAACATTTCATGAGCAACCGCTACAAAAATCCTAAACATAACGGATGGATACATGAGCAGCCATGTATTCTCGCTCGTTTTTCACCTTGCAATGGCTCCCCGACACAAGGCCATCACCTCATGAGGCCGTGGCATGGCAAACGTGGGGCAAGCCGTAAATCGAACGACAGGAACCTTGTGCCAATGTGCGCTATCCATCACCGGGCATTGCATGACCGTGGCGATGAAGATGCCTTCTTTCTTGAGACAGCCAAAAATGATGGATGGGGCCGGTATTCTGCACAATTCCTCTGGCTAACTAGCCCTCATTATAAGGCGGAGAATGTTTGACATCATCATCTATATCCTTGCGGGCTTCGGTGCCGTTTGTATCATGATTCTCATTTGGTGTCGGCAAGTGATTAAAGACGCACATCGAGATCAAATGGAAATCTATAAAGCGCGGAAGCAAAGACTGGAATCCTGGGGAAGTGGATGGGAATGCCCCGCCGCTGTCCGCCACGGTTTTCATGGCAAACGATGTAATTTTAATGGTTGCAATAATGGCATGAATTGTTGGAAATTAAAAAGTCATGACACACCACACTAATAAAATAATGCAAGGCACCTATAGCGATTTTAAAGTTATCAAGTCGCGCAAGGTCATCCAGGTTGTCATTGAAATTCCAATTGAACAAGGCAATAGCTTCGTTGGAATGTTTGGCGTCCCTAATCCTTCCGAGGAAGTTTGGGTTGCCATCGCGGAATTAGACCGCCGCGCAATGACTGGCCAGAGGATCACCCGAGAAGAGGAATTTGAGGCAGCTAAGGCGATCAAATCGGCGGGAATACTTTGTAAATCAGAAATCTTCGGCGGGTGGCTACGGGACTATCGTGAGATGGATGTGGACCCTAACAATCATGACAGCATCGCCAGGGCGCTCAGAGCCTTGCTAGGCGTCAAGTCGAGGGCAGATATGCGGAACATCCAGGAAGCTGTAACGGCGTTTAACAGGCTCAAGGGCGAGTATGACGCATGGTTTCTGGACATAGAGAGCAATGATGCCGTGGGCGATTAAGTGGAAAACGAAAGTTTAATATGCCAAGCCTATTAGTCCCTTCAGCAAAAGAAGAAATCCAGCTTCGTGAGCTTTGGGCATCCGGTTTATCCGCAATAGAAATTGGCGCAATTATGGGAGTGTCAAAACATGTAATCTGGCGATGGGCAAAATGGCGGAATCTTCCCCTCCGATCATTTATGCGAAGAGGTGTTATAATCCATCCCGTGAAAACGCAAACCGGCAAATATCGTAATTGCTTGAAATGTCGAACACGTTTTGAAACTTCTCATAAAAATGAATTTATCTGTCGCTATTGCAAAGATGGCGATGAATGGCGGAATGACGAAAACAGAAGTTACGCCTGCCATACTGAAAATGAAATAAGATAGGAAATGGCCATGACATGGTTTTATGCATTTATTTTATGTGTCCCCGCCGTCCTCAAAGAAAGCCGTGATTGCGCTGTTTATACGTCTGTGGAACCCCATGATAAGCGAATCGAAAGCTTGACGACGGACCGGCAATGCTGGGAGGCTTTAAGAACTTCAATAAGATTACATAGGGCCGCTGGCGGCACAATAGATGATGAAACAGCCGCATGTTTCCCTGCTTATAATAAAACAGAAACACCTTGATTTTCTCTGGCTGCTTGTTTATGCTGGTCAACCGAATATAAACCAACTGAGCGTGATTATGGCTGAAAAGACCCGCGTGGATTTCGATTATCAATTCAGAGATAACTGTCTCACAATTGAAGCCGATGTTGAATCTGATTCGCCAGTTAAAATCCACGGGGAATCTCTTGATGTCGATGGACCTACAGAGCCTGGTGATGTCCGAATCATAGCTTGCTGGCTTGTTGATGATGCTGACGAAATGTATGCGAAACTTAACCCCGCTGGTTTATTTTTCTGGCAAGACAAAACCAATATATATATTTCACTTGTAGATGACATCGCCGATGCTGCGCGGCAACAGGCGAAAAATAAAAATGCCTGACACCTGTGATATTTGCTACGAAGTAAATCCAGCCGGCGGGACGGAAAAGCTTTTCATAGGCCCGCCAATAGGCTGGCAGTTTATCAGGTTTTGCTCGCCATGTGGCGCAATAGCCACAATTGAGAACATCGAGACTGGTGAAATTATCACACTACAGCAATTGTTCGACCGCAATCAAATTTGTGAGGGTGAAGCGTGAAACAAATTCATAAAATGACCACCGTAGAATTTATCCAATGGCGGCGGGATATGGATTTAACCCAAGATCAGGCGGCAAAATTGCTCGGGTTCCGGGATAGGTCGTCTATTTGTCACCTTGAGAAAGGCAGGCAAACCATCGCCCCGGCGGTTGCCATGTGCTGCCGGATGATCCAAGCGGGCGATCTCGCGGAACGCGAGGAACAAAATAGCACGGGCCAAGCCCATCCCCATTAAGTGGCGTCCGGCCCACCCTCGCCAGTTTGATGGAGGAAGATAATAATGGAATTGCCCCCAGACGAAATCATGCGCCACATGGCCCAAATGGCTATGGAGAATGCTGCTATATTTTTCGCTAAGATGGCGGATGATTTCTCAAAAGAACTTGATCCAAACACCAGCGGGCCAGACGCATTAAAAGCGTTCGCACGAGCCATCAGATCAACAAACCGCGAACTTTATCCGACCGGAACAAAGCATGGCTGATCTGCCGCGTGCATTGTTGCCGGCACCGAATTAAGTGGGATAAGCAAAGGATTTTTATGAGGGTGTGGTGGAACAGGTAGACGCGCCAGATTTAAAATCTGGTTCCTTCGGGAGTGCGGGTTCGAGCCCCGCCGCCCTCGCCAAATTATGAAAGATAAGAGATGGATAATAATAATGAAGGTCGAGTACTAGCAGCTACTTTGTTTATTATTTTCGCTTGGCTTATTGGTATAGTCTTTGGCGTGTTCGCTGACGCGCCTTTTGTGTCCCGTGAAACAATGAACCATTAATCTTCATCATTACGATCTTTCCAACCCCGCCGCAACCAAACATCGAAGACGAATACCGCCAGGATAAGTATGAGAACCCAGTTCCATAATATCCCAGTGTCCATTTCCGTTACCATGATACAACCACCATCGCGCTGATGTAGAACACGGTCACAGCCACAAGGATCGCAGCGCCGGCGAGCATCATAAACAACGACACCTTTTCTCGTCCTTTTTCTCGCCGCTCGTTTTCAGCTACTGAAAGATGCTGCGGATCGTCATTGATCTCGTCGTGAAACATGGCTTATCTCCGAACATTCGCAGCGGCGAGGTTGATGGCAAACTTGGCCTCTGGCGTTCGCGGCACATAAGACGAATCTCCAAAAGCACGAACTGCGGCATAAAGGAGTGTCCGTTTCCATTTAGGTGTGTCATCAATGATCATCCCCTGTAAAAAAAAGATATCGGCGTCTTCTTTTGAGATCGCAACGTCAGGCGTTCGATATATCCAATCATGAGGGACCGCAGAGCGCCGGTATTTTCCCGTCGCCGGCTGAAACAGCCTTCTGAAGAACTTAGGCACGGACGCGAAATCGGTGATGAACCCCGCCGGCACATAAATCACTCGACCGTCGTCGGTGGCAAATTGCAATTCTTTCAGTAGCGTCCATTGACGCCCATCGGCAAGGCAGCGGACTTCAAGTGTGTTGAGAAACTTAGCCATCTCACCACCCAAAAGCTTGGGCAATTATACTGAGAACGCCGCTGTCCCCGATGAAGGTTCCTTCGGGTGCCATAAACGCTGCTGTGCTCAACGATGAAAGACCCGGAAGGCCATAATACGTTGCCGCCTTTGGCCCGTAGCGACGAATTAACCCAGAAATGCGAGACATGGTGCTTCCATCGCTATTGCCGAGCGCAGCACGCTTAGCCAGAAGTATCTCCCATTCTGCCTTCGATACCTTGAAGACTTCCTCCGCCTGTGTCGCGGCTTCTTTCGCGGCGTCGAAAGATTTAATGGTTTCAGCAAAAGTCGTCGGTTTATCCATAACCAAATTTCTAATTAACTATACGCCCGATTGAGCCAGCCCGCGATATATTTGCCGAATGCCGGACGGCGCAGAACGAGGCTGCGGTAATGGCCGGCGGCTTCTGACCGGCAGGCGGCCAATAGAGTCTCTTGCAAGCAAGCGAAGGCCAAATTCCGGGTAATAGGACCGAGAATGCCGTCGTCGGCAATGTCATGTCCACAAGCCCTGACGCCTCGCTGCAAAACCTTGTGCGCGTTGCTAGGCCCCATGTTAACGGCGAGGTCGAAAATCTTGATGCGGACCCGGCTCTGGGGCAACTGACCGTATCGGTATCGATCCCAGAATTGGCGGCGGTAAAGGTCCTCGGCGTAAAGGCGCGTCATCGAGCGGATGTCTTCTGCATCAACATCGCCGTCGTGGTCCAAGTCACCGTCGAGCCAGCCGTCGCCGTCCTCATCACCGAGCTTCTGCAAGAACCGCAACGAAATACCCCATTTTGTAGGACCGCCAGGGTCGGCTTTATCATCGGTAAATTTATCGAAACCCTCATGCAGCAATACAGTATCGATGGCCTCTTCAAAAGCTATGGTCATTTCTCGCCTCCGAACCCAAGAAGTTTACGGCTTTCTTTTCCAGATTACGTTGAAACCATATCCACAGTTCTCTAGCGAACAAGCTCACAAAAAAAGCGAGAATGATTAATAAAATTAGCAGCCAATCGTACCAACTCACGATCAATCCTTCCGTTTTACGATGCCCGCGCTCTGGCCGGCTTTTCCGCACCCCCTGGATTCCCACCAAGTGAAATCCCCGCTCTCAGGATTATATTGCAACAATTCCCGCACTCGTTCGGCGGAGACGGGTTTCGAATATTTTATGGCTTCACTTTCCTTTGCGCTTTTTGCGTATCCATTTTCTACAAGTGTCCGTTTCAGAAATACGGAGCCCGGTCCAAATGATAGTGAATAGCGCCGCCACCGCTGGCAACCAATCAGCCAAAGTGCCGACAAGAATCGAGATGGAACTGACATCGCCTGCTGCTTTTGCCATTTGTTGTTGCGTTTCCGTCATGGCGTCAATATCTCTGTCTTGCGTTGCGTGGTGACGATACCACCCGTGACCAGTTTAGTCATGAATGCATCAGTCTTTGAGTCTAGCAGATTAACATTATTTCGAGCGTAAGATCGGGATAATTCTTGTAATACAGCACGATTTTTCGGCTTGCCTGTAGCAATATCCATCTCATAGATAAAGTCTGTGGCGGCACACCATTCCGCCGTCGTAAACCGTTCCTCAAAATCTTCTAACGAAATAATTGTTGGCGGCGGGGGCGGCGGGATATCCTCTAAAGTATGTGCTCGGTTAATCTTATTTGCTGTAAATGTATCGGCGAATCCGGTTGATCTTTTCCCTGCAGGGATGGTGCTCTCAATGATCCGCGCATGGCCAATCTCGACTAATTGTTTATCGGTCCATATATCCCAAATATTTCGCGGATGTTGGTTCCCATGTTGATCCGTGACCGGAAGATGCCCAAGTTCACGAGCAATCGGCATACCGTATTTACCGTTTGCAAGCCTTGTTAATTCCGCATTCATAAAATTTATCCTTATTTTCTCTCTATCAACTGCTAACCCCGACCTTTGTCGAGCAAAACCACGGCCTCAGACAGCAGATGTCGATGTAAGTGTATCTGTTATCGTCATTACTTATCCATTCGGCCCATCGGTTTCCCCGAACGATCCAGAGACGGTAAATGTTCCGCCCGATCCGTTTTGGTTATTAAATTCAGTATCCGCCGTCCCCCCATCGGGAAGATGGCAATAGATTATAGGTTGATTCCCTGTCGGGGTGGACCCGTCGGAACCTAAGTCCACCGCTTCCCCTCCCGACGAGCGGAACTTTTCTAACTCCGATGCGTCAGAGATATCGAGATATTCGAGTGCAAAATAAAGCTCTGATATATCGGCGTGCAGGGTCTGTCCGCCATCAGAATTACTGCAAATATACCAATTCGCCCTTGTGTAGTCGATAGACCCGCTATTAGGACTATTGAAGCCTCCCTCCGCAACGCCGTCAAGATACAAATGAGAAGATGTGCCATTCCAAGAAGCAGCAATGTGACGCCAAGTACTGTCAGCAACTATGGAAGTGTCACCCACAAGTCCGATGACATTGGTTGCTCCGGCCCAGCCCTTGAGTTCAATCTTGTTGTATGCAGTCTTGGCAAAGCTGAAATACCCACCCGTATTTTGCAGAAAATACTGCAGCACGCCATCATCGCCATTAAACCGTACCCAGCAACTGAGTAGACCGTTCGAGCCGTTCGCATTACCCGTTAAGTCTCCGCCCCTGTGCATGTAATTGTTGGTGCCGTCGGAAACAGCGGCATCGGGGGTGAAGGCACCGCCTGCCGACGCCGCCATCATCATTGAATCTTCCCCCAGGAGGGACATGCTCGGATGAGCAAACCGACGTTGAGGAAAAATTAATTTTTTATTAGGAACCCACATAATTAACTCACGTCTAAAGTCATCATAGAATCTATTGTTGAAGCATCCCGGACCTTATAATCCGTCCTATCTACAGACCCACTTGCCGTACTTGCCGTCGGCGCTGTTCCTGCCGGGAATTTAAACATAGACCCAAAGGAAACCGTCCGACTTCCGGTTCCGTCTTGTGTGGTCCAAATCGACCCACCTTGTCCCGGTGCGGAAGCAACAGAAGATGGATTTGAGATCGTCAGATTGCCTGTAAGGGTGTTAATTTTGAAATTGTTTGCATCATTAAACGACAACACGATAGCTGAAGCGTATGATACTGACGCAATAGCGCCTCGTTGGGATTTAGAAAAAAGATTGTTTTCAGTTCGCTGGACAATTGCTGAACCAAGCACCGAGACGCCAGCCGATGATTGGAAATAAGGAATGACTGTCGATGCTGTAAACTTGAAAATTTTTATCCAGGCGGCATCCCCAGCATTGCGGAGGTTCATCACCGATGTAGAGAGGTCTGCCCACAACATAGTTTGAGCAGTTGTACCCGGCGCGACTGTCGAAGAATTGTTGGACAAGATCGCCGCCAGAGCGTTATTAAGGTCCGACCGGAAGGACGCACCGCTTGCATTCGCTAAATTATAATCATGTTGTGCCATCGTCCATTCCTTTTACAACATCTTGTGTCAATTAACCAGCCGTGTCCGCCGCTACGCTCAATTCAGAGACTTCAATATTGAATGCGTTGTCATCTGATGTAAGTTCGACCTTGAATTGAACGGCCCTTGCGGTGAGATCGGCGCTTTCCAATAATTGCCAATCTGCCCAAGTTGGTGAACCAGCTGGATCATCATCAGTTTCCCGTGAGTAGACTCTGGCATCCGCGCCACTGGTTGCGCCATCAACCGTCGTCCATGTATCAATGTTGGTTTCTCGAAGATCTATCAAATCATTTGCATTGATAATCGTTGCAACAATCGTTGTCGTATATCGTTTTGCTAATACCTCAGTCCAATCAAAAGCTGTTCCGAAAAAATAGGTTCCTGATGACACCAATCCGCCTTGCGCGTCCCAATCGGCAACCGCCGAAACGTCCGGGATGCTATCAACCAATCCTGAAGCAGTTAATTTTATGACCCTATCACCCGCCACCACATTTGTGGTAGATCCAGGAAAGACCGTGCTTTCGGTAATCGTGGATGTGAGAGTATAACCAACCGAAGTCGCTTGTTTAGTCGACACGGCTGCGTGAGTTGTGCTCTCAATACCAGAACTGTCCTTAGCCTTGGCAAGATACGTCCCAGATTTCAGCGGCAATGTGACCGTTGTTTCTGATCCTGCAATCGCCGCCCCGATGCCCACCGATGTGGCCCAGGATGCGCCTATAAGAGCGTTATCGTGCCTGAATATATATGTTCCTCCAACTTTAACATCTAAATCCGGCGTGGCATCCCATCGAAGAATAGCCGCCCCGCCAACCGCACTAACCGTAAGATTCTGTGGCTCCGTAGGTGGATCCAAAAGCCCGAAGATTTCTTGGTTTAATTTAACTGTGGCCGTAGAGGAAACGCCTAACAAGCTTAGAGAACTAACACGGAAATTATAAATTCCAGGCTCTATATCATCAATGTTTAAAAAGACTTCAATCGTCCGAGCAATAACTGAAAAATTTTCTGATACGCTATTCCCATCGCTGTCTTGGGTTTGTTGCTTTTGGACCTCATATTCGGCAATGCTTGAATCGTCTGGAGCCGTCCATGAAATTATGGCTCGCGCCTTAACCCCGGCACTGCCACGGGTGTCGTAAAGTTCTTCAATAACAGTTAATGCCTCTGGCGGAAGAACAGTGAAAACATCTGGCAAATTGGAATCAGGTGCTGGATCGACAGTAGTTTCTTCCCCGCTATTCCAATCAAAAACAGTTGCGGCTGTCTCACGAAAAGACATTTCACAGCCAAGCGTCGGATTTTCTTCATCCGCAACATGCGTTAACCGCCATTCCCCAATTTCAAATACTTTCGCAGACCACCCCAGTCTTTCATTATCAACTGAAACTGTATCACCAGCTTGCAACTGTAATCCCTTGAGCGTCGTCGTTGCCTTAAACGAAATCATTTGCCTGTGACGTTCCAGACTAATCTTCGCTAGACGTGAGGCAGTTTGAGGCCTGTTGGTGTTTTTTAAATCAAGTTCCCGGAAAATTCTTTCGTTATTATCTTCCGCTTCGTAAGTTGCATTCGTGACTGACGGGTAATCCGCAGGCTGATCCAGATTAAGACTGGTAACGTAAATGCCCTTTACCGCATTAAATCTTGATCTTCGCCCGATGCTTGTCTGGATAGTAATGCCAGAAAGGAAATCGTTCTCATCAAGCGTTATTGTCGGAGCGGTATAAACCCCCGCTTTCATCCGCCACGTCCCACTTGCATAAATCAACTGCCCTGCCATTGATGTGAGTGAATCACCGATCATGGCGGCAGGTGTACGGTCAACCTGCAAAAGACCGTTCATGGTGTAACGAGGTTCCCCTGTTTTAATAACCGTTTGTTGACCTGCACCAGAACTCGTCAATGATTTGGCGGTTCCGGCAAGCGCCAAGGCATAAGTTGATGCGAACTGGATTCGTGGCGTGTCTAATCGTTGAGTCGTGATAACATAGTAATCAACCCCTGATGTTAGTCCACCTATTGTCGATGTTGTAGAGGCAGTTATCGGGTCGGCTGCTGATACCTGGACTCTGTCACCAGTGAATATTTGGATGGTTGATCCAACCAACGTAGCGATATCGGTTGCTGTATTAACTGCCGTGATGACGGTATCTATCCGTTTGGTGCTAACAATTTCTTCAGAAGTGTTGGCGGCTGAATTGGTAAAAGTATCATCAAATTCCAACGTAGTCGCGCCGCCACCGCCGTCGATAGTTGAAGTCGTCATATAATCTCGAATGATTAAAGCAGGATTTACCGTCCAAGTTTCCGTGGAGGAATTGCGCGGATCGACTACTTTTTTCCCCTTTACCCACGCCGAAATTGGTGGGACGCCTCGCGGATAAATATCCTTATCGAATGTCAACCTGACATAAATCTTGGCGCGGCTTCGCTGTAAGTGCCTATACGTCCATGCTGTTGTGGCGCTCGCTAAGGCCGGGAATGGCTGTGCCGATCCTTCATCTCCAAGTGATTTGAAAATCCTTGCCTTGCCAGCGTATCGGCCTGTAGAGACTATCCCCGTGCTCCCATCAATTGCGTCTGACGGGATAACTTCATCGCCAAAATATATATCCTCGATTGCTTGAACAGGATGAGCAGCAAGCGTAATAATAATATGAATCAAACTGTTATTCGAAGATACATCTATAAAGGTCATCGGCCCAGAAACCCGAAACTCTCCATAAATAAATCTATGGGCAGTGATGGGTTGTTTAAACTGAGTAATACGACCTTGAGATTCAGCAGTGAAACTTGAAAGATTGGGTTCTTGTGGTTCTGGAGCAAAGAATTCGACTATAGCATTGAATGTGTCAACAAAATTATCTACAACCCAGCCAGCAGCATCGGCAACAAAGTCTCTGACCGCATCAAATACATCGACAATGAAGCCCACTAACTGATCCTCCAGGCTCGTTCGATTCTGTCTAACGGAGCATTGAAACAACCCATGCCCGGATGTATTAGAACAATAGACCGACCAGACAGATCAACAACAGCCATTGCTCGGCATCCTGAAATGTTTTTTGTTATAACAACGTCACCACGTTGGACATATGCGCTATTGATTTCTTTTAAATCTAACGTCGTTATAATGTGCTCTACAAATCGGATAAGAGAACCGCCTGCATGTTTTTTTAGGTATGTTGTAACTGTTTTTTTATCTTTGATTTGCGTCCTGATATCTTTCATAAAATCCACACCAGTTTGTGCTTCCACACAATTCGCTGTGAAAATACAACAATTAAATGTTCCCCAATTAAATGGCTTGTCTCTTGTTTCTTTCAGAACCTGCTCCAATCGTTGAACCCAATCCTCGACTCTTTTCATGATTGGCCCCACGTCAATTCTTTTTGTTGAAGCGATACAACGTATTGAAAGCCGAAATCGTTGGGAAACTGTTTTTGTTGATCTTCATGAGTGAACCTTCGATGCCGCACACGTTCCAATCCTACTAGAATGTTTTCGGCAGAAACTGTTATCGACGCAACCCCACCGGATTCATGAATTGTCATTACATCGAGGCGGCCCTTGAATAATTGAACACGATCAATAAAAGCATTGTCCGAATCCATAAACCCAAGATATATTGTGACTGGCCGATCTTGGTAATCTTCGTTAAATGCATTCGCTAAGATATTCGATTGAATTCCATTCAAGCTGATATTAACCCCTGTGGATTTCACTGCCTCTATTTCCGTTATCGAACTCACACTAAGAAAGCTGCCGACACCCGAATATGTCGTTGAGGCAACAGTAATGCTCCCGATACCATTCCAAAGCCAAATGGCCCCACCATCGAACTCCAGATCGACAAACGTAACGGGTCTTAATGAAGACGATGTAGCTTCAGCGACAATCGTTGATGCGAGAGTCCTGGCCATCAGAACGCCTCAATAATCTCAAATGAGAATCCATAGATGATCGTTTGCAAATCCCATTCTTGCGTATTGCTAACCAATCGGAACCGTCCAACCGCGCTACTTACCACCAAAGTCGCACCATCACTCGGTGAGCTTCTAAGCGCCGGGAAGATATTAAGCGTGAAGTCACCGCCTCCATCTGAAGTGACATCTTCCAGCACCATATGCAGCCGTGCCGTTGAGCCGGAACCAAGTTGGACGTAATCACCCTCTTTAAGATAATCTGTGGCGGCATTGGGAGCGCCCTTACAATTGAGCGATGCGCCGGTTTGACTGGCTCCATCAACTAAAGGCGTCCCTGGTGCCGAGGATGCGCTACCTTGAGGCGCTGAAGCGATTGGATCACCAAATAAAAGTGTTTTTTCGCGCCCGTTCATAGACGCGAACCAAGCCGTGATCGCTCCGGCGTCTGCCCGCTCCAATGGCGCTACAGAAAGATCAGCCGACCACCACTGGCCTTGATGAGCGATGACTTGCTCTTGGCCAGTAAAAATGGACTTCGCAGTAGCAACGGCGGAATTTACTTTCAAAGTCGCCGTTTGAAACTTCATCGCTGATGGGATAGAGCGGGGATATGTTATCGCCATGAATTACCCGATCATCTTAAGAAATTAGGATCACGCTGGCGGGAACGCTGGACTTTGTTCACGGAAGCACTGATTAACTGAGGCGAAGCCCTTCGGATGCCACGCTCAACCGCCTCTTCAACCGCCTTATCTCCATTCGATCCGCGAGCATCGATATTGATGATCGTCCCGCCCACACCTCCACTGTTAGGAACGATTGTGCCGGAATTGGACGGAAAGAATGCTTCCGGGCCTCGTTCACCTACCAGGAAACCCTTACCTGCCTGAACCGGCCCGCCAGTTGCTCTCGCGGAGAGAGCTAATCCGGCAACAATGGCACCAACTGCCGCAATCGCTGCGATGGCAGGTAACGCATTCCCGCCTGACGTAGCCAATGTCGAAAGCGCGGCAGCCGGAGCCCACGCTGCCGCAGTCGCAGCGCCCTCTGATGCTGCCACTATTGCAGATTTTTTCGCAAACGCCTGAGAAATAATAAAGTTTGTAGCCATTTGGACGCCGACGGAGACTATAGAGTCAATAATTCCAGAAGCTATCTGCATGGCGATGTCTTTGGTAACGTCTTTCCATGTTTTGCCATATAGCAAGACGCCCTTGATCGCGCCGGAAATCCCGCTAGCCATTGAGTTGTTTAACGATTGTATCGCCTCTTTGGCTGTTTCTATGTCTTGCGTCACGGAAGCAGGAATGGCGCTGCCATCTGCGCCGCCACCTGCGCCGTCACCTGCGCCGCCGCCGCCGAATTCTTTCTGTTCCATGGTTTGATTAAGGTCATCAATTGTCTTATCAAACAATTCCACCTCTAATCCAGCAGCTTTTAAAACTTCTTTAATTTTTGCTATTGCCTCTGGCCCGACGAATTCTTTAGCCGCATCTGTTGCGTTTTTTAGAACATCTTTCAGCCTATCGAATCCTCCGGTTATTTGTGCAATAATAATTGCAATCACTACGAACGCCGCCTTGCCCGCATTCTGTGCAACAGTTAACGCTATTGATGCCGCTTTTGCTAGAGTCAACGCTCTTGCGAACTTCACAAAAGCTATTGCCATGCCTATGACTGTTCGAAAAGCGAAAGCTGCCGTTAACCCGACTAATGCATTCTTTACAAAACCAAGATTTGCCTTAACCAACTCCAGGGCCGGGACTAAGAAATTGTTGAAACTTTCCCCGACTTGTGTACTGAAAACCAAGAATTCGGATTTTAGTACTTTTAATCGTTGTGGGATGGAATTCATAACCTTCAAAGCTGCTTCGTCTGTTTCTCCGAATCTATCTTTTAACTTTTCCATGATATCGGCAAAGTCCGCCGACCCGCTACCTGCCAATCGTAGAATCGGAATCAGTGATTCGACACCACCAAAAAGCTGCGCCAATGAATCTGTTGATCCTTTAGTTGTTCGTTTGACTTCATCCAAGAATTTGGCGAATCCAGCAGCTTTAATCGCAGCAACACTAAAATTTAATCCTATCTTCTTGGCTTCATCCGCCGCCTCTTTTGAGGGCTTGGCAACAGCCGCCAAGATGGCGCGCAATCCCGTAACGGCAATCCGCGTATTTATCCCACCCTTGGTCAAAGTTGCTAGGGTTGCTGCAACCTCTGTGAATTTGGCCCCAGCTTCTTTGGCCAATGGCGCAACAAGACCCAAAGAACTGGACATTTCACCAATAGTTGTTTTGCCTTCCCGCATGGCGACAAACATGGTATCGGTCACATCTGTTGCATTTTTTACACCATCCCCGTAGGCATTCAGGATATTAGTTAATCCATCAGCGGCAGTTTCGATATCTGTGACACCGCCCACTGCCAGCTTGTTGGCTGCTGTCAATATTTCAGTTTGTTTCGCCGCCGTTGTCGCTCCGGCAGAGATAACTTGGTAAAGTGCTTTAGCTTGTTCTGTCGGACTTGATCCAAAAGTTACCGCCATTGCTAATGCCTGCTCATTTAGCGCAGCCATCTGATCTGTCCCTTTGGGAAGTAATGTAGAAACCTCTGCCATCGCCGTGCTAAAATCTAAAGCTGCCTTTGATGCCTGCGTAAACATTGTAACTAAAGCAGCAGATCCGGCAACTTTAGCCATTGTAAGGCCCATGCTCCGAGTGCTCTTGCGTACTCGATCAAACGATCCCTCTGTCTTCTTCGCTGCCGTGCTTAATTGACGAAGCGAACCCTTCGCAACCCGAGCACCAGCCACGGCTTGTTTGGAATCGATCTTAATGACAAGGCTAGTTTCGAATGCCATCAGCTTTTCTCCGATGATGGTTTAGAAATTCTGCATCCATCGCTCGCACAAGCCGAACCTTCTCGGCCAAGTCGTCCGCGTCGGTTACGAACCCGACTACTTTCCAATATATGACTATTTCGGATAACAGGATCGCACCTACATCCATCCCAACTTGGCGGCTTGGATGCAGGAACCAAAAGCAATCCCATACAGGAGCTAGATCGCCGTAAAGCTCTGGTTTTTCTGCTAACGGCCTCGGCGCTTCGTCTTGCTCTTCCATCCATGCGATTTGCGATTGTGTATATTTTAGATGGAATGACAAAACGCCTATGAGTTTTTTTCCGAATCCTCTTGAACATCCTGGTGGAAGGTTTCCTCGGCTGTCGCCAATTCAACAACTTCGTTCCTGAAATCGAGGCTGCCCCAGAGCAGATCGAAGGCCCGCTTTTGGGAATACTTCCATTCCTTGCCCAATTGGGTAAAGCCTTCCCAACCCAAGAGGATCGTCCTGGAAACGACTTCGCAAAGAATCCGCGTCTCAGTGACCGTATCCATTGTCCCCGCCCTCTGCCTGCGCCTGTGAGGCTTGAGAGCGGCATCATAAGCCTTGGTGAACGCGAGACTTCCGATCCGTGCAATTTTGACTTTGCTTCCATCTCGGTAATCAATCCAAACGCCTTCGTTTTCCGCCGTAGGATTTGCGAAAGCATTATCAATATCCATCCCCTGTCCCTTTCAATGTCAATTATGTAGGCAAGAAATCTAAACGAATCGTGTATGCCAATGTCGGGTCTTTGATGGCCTGATAATCTAACGATAAGAAAACATCCTCATCTTTACCGCTAGCACTCGGGTCGCCAGTTGTAGCCTTAATCTCCGGCAGACTCACTACAATCGCATTGCCGTCAGCATCGAAGAAAACATAATCCAATGAGAATGAGGTGTGGTTTATAAGATCGTCATAGAAATCAATCCTATCGAAGAATAGATTTATGTTCCCCGTTACGTCCAATCCGCCATCCACGGGTTCAGACGAGAACTTCGACCCCACAGTTGGGCGCGGCGACATGTTGTTGTTGATGTCGATGCTGAACGAATTGATCGAAGACAAAAGCACGGAGTCGTTATGCAAAATGCGTGTTACATTCGCGGCGCTGGTCATCGGAGTATTGGTGCCGGCGGACGTGACAACCGAGCTAGCAACCGTCGTGGATGCCGTGAACCCCTGTTTCCCGACGAATTCAAACGTCCCGGTGATGATCTGCTGCGCCGCCACGGTAAGATTGGCAGTATTGCACCGCATACCGCTCTGATATTTGACGGCAGCAATCGACCCGAAATCAGTTTCGATGAAGAAACTTGTTTTCGTGGTCGAATTGGTAAGCGTCCGACCTGTAATCGCCGCACTAGAATACGTTGAAGCTGTTAAAGTCGTTCCAACGATAGTCATTACCGTAGAGGATAAGGCGGAAATCTTAACGATATCGTCAGTTGTTTCGAGCTTCACCCATTGGCCAACCGCGAAACTCGCAACGAAATTCGTGCCGCCAGGACCAGTGATGGACGATGCGGCAACAGTAACTGTCGAAGCCATTGAAACCGTGGCGCTGGAAATCGTCCCACGAAGAGCTTGCTCGAAGAACGTCTCATATTCGCCGTAAATTAACTCAAAGCCAAAGCCCCCCGCCGCGCTATCGGCTACTTCAAGTAGCGCAGTTCTTTGCCGGCCCGAGTCAATTTCATTGGATACAAGAGTTTCTTTCGCGTGTGAAAAGCTTTCGTTTAACACCCGTAGCTGTGTCGTCGCCGGGTCGTCTACCGTTTCGCCCCACGAACTCTCGGATGAATAGCGGATTGTGACTGAATTGGCGTCTGAAAATGCCATGTGTGACCTCCATTAAGAAAACTTGCTTCTTTGGTAGGCCACTGACACTACCGAATGATGCCACCCATTCTGGACGCCAAGCGTTGAATAAGATGGAACCCTTGTAACAATAGTCCCGGAACTTCCTGAACTAAATTCTTTCACGTCGAAAATTGCAGCTATCGTATCGGCCAATTCCCGCGCCGTTTTAGTGCCAGCATCCTCGACAGTATAAATGTCAATTTGGATAATACCAGAAAACCGCTCTAACCTACTAGACATTCCTGTGCCAAGCGAATTTACCTCCCCGCCGCCAGATAGAATCGTGAGCGCAACCCAAGACGTTTCATCCGGTTGAGCGAACGGAACGTTTTCATATTTTACCTGAGTCGAGCTATAATTAGCCGAGAAACGAGCTTCAATAGCATGACGTTCATCTTCAAAGCTCACTGAAGGCCCCTTCCAATTCCGTCTGCAATTCCGCCATTGAAACCCTCACCATCCCTTGTGGTGCCTGCTGGGAATGGCCAAATTCAATCGCTATAACATAAGGCACATTGCTTGTTATAAATGATTGATCAAACGGCTGTGAAAAATTTGCTTCTATCGGCCCTACGCCAGATGTTCCTTCGCCTGGGATAAAATTAGATGGCTTGCCATCACTTACAGCCCAAGAACCTCTTAGGCGGCCCGTATCCACGGGTGTCCGCAACTCTATTTTTGTTTTCAATTCAAGCGTGAATCGCCGCCGCAATTGCCCTAAATCCAATCCAACTTTATCGGCAAACCGGCTCAAGTCGGATGTGAATTGTCGAGCGTCACCCATTACGCTTTTCTCACTTGCAGTTCCCAAAGGGCTTCGGCGGGGTCCGTCTTGACGTTGACCACCCGCCACGGCACACCGCCTACCACAATTCGATCTTCGGCGGAAGGTGTAACCGTTGATATGGACTTGGCCGGGATCATAGCCAACTTGTCTTCGGATTTGACGATGGTGCCGTCTGTTTGGGCAAGCGTGAACACGTCGAAGATGACCGTTACCCCGGCCACAGTCGAATAAATAGCAGCAACTACGCCCGTAGATGTGTTGTAAGTGTTCGCGGAAGTAGAAGTTACGGCTTCGTAGTTGGTTGATACGCCAACGTCACCGAACGCCGTCACTATGTCGCGGGCCGCTAATTTGAACGTCTCGTTGAGGCCCATTTCTTAAAACTTCCATTGCGATATCTTGAACAATAAGAGCAAACGCAGCCAATTCCGATCCTTGAAAATCATCATGCGTTATCTTTAAATTCCCCTGTCCATCGACCTCAATGATCAACCGCCGTGTTTCCATTCGTTACCTCGTGACTGGTGAAAATGCCGACCCGACCGGACGGCCCAAGAAATTGATTAGTTGTACGACCACATCCGGGAAGACTGGCGGCTTATCACCAGTGTCTGGCTGCATCGTCAAACTTCCTGCCTTGAGCAACTTGAACCCTTTGCCGGTAGCGTCCGCAGTCCTATCCGACGCTATCAAGAACTGTGCATATTCCGCCGTAACATTCTTGAGAGCTTGCGGGATGGTGGTAGATTGAATCAGGAAGCCAGACCGGTCTTTGATCTCAAATCGAGGGAATTCCAAAGCTTGCGTGTCGCCTATCTTCCTGCCCTCGAAAGCGAAATAGGCATCTAGCAATCTGGTTGCCATAGCCAATGCGATGTTTTTATTGGCATCCGATGCAGCATCCCAACCACTTGAATAAACATGCGCCTCGAAATAGGTATCGGCATCGGCCAACGAGATGTAGGTGTTGGCATTCGTAAGGCCGGTGCCGTCTTCAACAACTAATGTGATCGCCATACTCTCGCTGCCTATTATCTGCCTAATGCTCCGCCGGGATGATGCCTTGCAAAATCTTCCGCCGTCCAGCCGTGCCGACTTGCCAAAGATACTGCTATTGCATCCCCGATGGCCATTTGCATAGTTGTCGATGTCGTCGGTGCGTGTCCCCATGCCTCGTCAATTTTTGGTAACTTCACAACTACATCCACACAAACCGCCAGGCCGGATTTTCTATTCTCTGAAATCAATACGCTTAAAATACCGTTTTCTAACGCAAATTTCAACAGCGGCCTTATTTCTTCCGCCATCCCAGACCGTGACAGTACAAGCAATGCATCATCGCCATCGAGCAACGCCATATCCCCGTGGGCGGCCTCGGTTGGATGGATAAAGATTGCAGGTCGGCCAAGGCTGGTCATTGTCGCCGCTAATTTACGACAGACATGGCCGGATTTGCCAACACCTGTTAAAATGATTTTACCCTCGCAATCAAGAAGATTGACAGCATCCACAAATCTCTTATCGAGCTTCGCGGCAAGGCATTGCAGGCCTTTCGCCTCTTGCCTGATAACCTTTGCGCCGATGTTGAGAATTGAAAGATTGCCGCTCATGCAGATAGCCTTTTTGCCAAGAACCCTAACGTCATCCCATCATCACCAGGACGCATTTCATATTCCTGATATTTCCCGAATTGGGTTGCCCAATCTGAAAGCTCCCATCCTCGGAATAATTCTTCAACCTGCCTTCTCGTGTAGTGCCGATGGTGGAATGGATGCTTTTTGGGATTAAATGGCACAATTAATTCGTTTGGAACTGTCCCGACCATAAGCGGCGTTGATAGCCAAAGCCTACTAATCCAATTAACAGCGTCCGCAATATGCTCGATTGTTTCGATGGAAACCACGGCATCATATGTTTGACCGAACTCAACCGCATCAAAGACATCAGCCTGAATGAAATTAACACGTGGATGATGAAATTGCTTTTGATATTTTGCAGCCTCATCGGCTTTGTCGTATGCCGTCACGGCGAATCCATGTTGCGCCAATATCTTTGCCCCGTAGCCACATCCACAGGCGGCATCGAGAACATGGCTGAACTTTGGGATATTCTTTCGCAAAAGCTTTGCCGCCCATTCGTATCTGGCACGATGGTTGATGGCAATATCGTCTTGCTTATGGCCGATTTGGCGCTCCCCTGTTGTGCTAGCCATTATTCCTCCTGTTAATCGCTCGCACCTGGGATTGCGCCTTGGCTTTCGTGGAATGGCCGCCGCCGTCTACTGGCGTCCTTCCTTTTTTAGCAATCTTTCCGGTGTTCGTCTCGACAACCCGGAATTTGCCAGCCCGTTTGATTGTCTTAACCGGCATTATCACTATCTCCCGCTATAAAAAGAAAGTCGCCATCATGGACCTTGTGTTTTTGAAAAACAGCATCAACCCCGCTGCCTACAGACCATACCCTCACTAAATTCGGGCGGTCATAATAATAGCATTGGTAGTCTTCCGCAAAGAGCCACGCAAAGACATCACCAGCAGGACAAACGCAATAAGGCGAGTAAATCTCGACAAGCATATTCGGTCGATCACGTTGAATAATCTTCTTTGCCCCGTGTAAGACATCGATTTCATTTCCCTCAACGTCAATCTTGATGAAACCTATTTTCCCCTTGTCTATTAAAAAACTATCAAGCGTGGTGGTTTCTGCCATGAAAGGCGGCCCGCCCACGAGGTCTTGGAAACCGGAATTTGAAAGCCGCTTATCGTCGACGAAAAAGGGCGCATTGCCAACAAAGCTTCCTACCGCCTCGCTGTGAGCCGTTACATTTGCAAATTCTTCTTCCTTCTTTTTCAGTTGCAGCCAAACTTCATAGACAGCCTCAAAAGCGTGGACATGCCTGGAACGTGGCGCGAAGTAGTGCGTAAAGTGGCCAGTGGCGGCCCCTACATCCACGGCAAGAAGGTTCTTGTCGATATAAGGCTCCAAGACGCCCATGATTGTCTTAGCCTGTAGCGCGTCATTTACGGCCTGGTTGAATACCCGCCGACGGATAACTTCTGGGGAAAGGTCCATGTAGATTGCCTTCGTTTGTTTATCTGGTGGGACGGCTTCGGACTATTCCGCCTTGCGGTTGGGAATCATCCATCAAACGGGGAATTGTATTTTCCGAAGCCGGCCCATTATTTAGTCTTTGTTGCCTCGTTTTCGCAATCTTACAATCACCGCATCAAACGCTACGTTTAGCAATACAAAACCAGCAACTCCGAAAAATAGGATGCCGACCGCCTTGAGAACTTGCAAAACTTCCTCACTCATTTCATCACCACCTGTAAATTCACCCTCATCCCGCTTGTCGGATTGCCGCCCTGGTGAAGCCCGAATGTCGGGTCGAACATCATAACGTTGGCTTCCGCCGATAAATACGGATGCAGCATCCTGCGCAATTGTTTGCTCAACCTTGTGTCATCCTGGATTAACCTCCCTACGATGGCATTGCCACGCAGCCGTTTTGGAAAGGCATTGGCAACAATCCGATGGTCCGGTGTATGGCAATAATTACCTACGCTATTCCCCCAAGCGAAAATCCTTTCCATCTCACCATACTGCCACATATGCGACCCCTTGATAAAGCAAAACGGCCCATCGTTGGCCTTGACCTCACCAAGATAAATGATGGCCTTCATAATCCCAGGCTTGGGATCGAAATGCAAGTTGAGCAGTTTAGTAGATGCTTCACAATCGCGGAATTGCTGGTAATGATGGCGGTCCCCTGGCTTGGCGACATGGAGGGTCGCGGATCTGACGGAAAGATCGTTGCCGCCTCGGTATCTGGTCCCCGCTTCAAGCAGACCATGCGAGTCGAGCAGCCTGTGAATCGCTTTCAACGTGGCTGGTGAATTGTCAATTTGAGCGCGGTCATAATCGGTCAGGCCGACAGCCCGCTTGCGTTTCTCCAAATCACGCGCTCGCTTTTCAAACATGCCGACCAGTTCTGACGTATCGATCTTGACAGCGTGAACTCCGTATTCCATGAGCTTTTCATAAGCTATGCCACCCCGCAAATCATCCCGTCTTTTGGCTGCCTTGTACCCGTAATATGACCGAGCCGCGCCTACAATCCGATTGATTTGCTTGCGTAAGATTCTTTGATGATCTTCGTTAAGTCCCATTGTCTTCGTTATTATCGTGGCAAGTTCCCTTGTGTCGCTTTTGAACTGATATTGATCGATAAACAAGTGATCCATCTTGATATGTTCAGGGAATTTCTGCGCCATATTTTCGGGGAAGTCGGCAACGTCTGGAAAATCAAAATTCATAACCAAATCCTTCGATGTCCGGCGCGAAGTATTCCTCAATATGGTCTCGCGCTTCTTTGGTGTAGTGCTGCCGGTAGTCCTTGGAAACGCCATCACCCACGTTTGAATGTCCCAACTCCGGAAGACCAATACCCCAAGGGCCAAGCGTGTCGGCATAGAGCTTGAATAGCTTTTCCATTACCAGGATTTTATCTACACCCATGCCGCCGTCGAGATTCATCCCCCACGTTATTTGAGCCGTCCTGGTCAAAACGCTGTCGCCCTCATGCGGGGTTTGGAGAAGCCACGGCACGAAGCCCGCCCGGCAAACTTTCTTGTCAAGCTCCGTGTTCCTGTCCTTTCCTTGGTAGTGCCAATCCAACTTGCGAAGCCGGTGGCGATAAAGTGACAACATCCGCTCCCACGGATTGCGGACCACCATAAAAACTTTCATATCCTCGAAAGGAATGTCGGATTTGGTGTCGCGCAAAAGCTCTTGGATTTTCCAGTATGGAAAATGGTTGGCGAAGGCTTGGCTGCGAACCTTGCGGTGAGCTTCGTCAATGGCATCGAAATCGCGGAAGTCCGGCACCGCCTTTTTGAGATTGGCGCGGATGCTGGTCCCGGCATTCTTGGGGATATGGATGAAGGCGATCTTTTTCTGAAGGCTGTAAATGCTCACTTTTTAGTTGCCTTAATCAAATCATTTATCAGGCAATGAGCCCATCCAATGCCTTCAATCAAGGATATGCCGGGGAAAAATATCCAGTCTGATGTGACCAATGTATTTTTTTTGTCATTATAAATGACCGCCATCGATCCTATTTCACCGTTCTCCCAAAGCTCCTTTAAATCATCCAAGAATTTGCCGACTTCTGCATAATCTTCACATATTGGCACGCGGCGGAGGCCCGTGAATTTATGGATATTGTCTTCAGTTTCAGTCATGGCCTGCACTTATTTAATTCATCGGCCTTGGCTTGTGCGGATTTTTGATAACTGAAGATAACATCCTTTAGGGGCGGATATTTTCTATAAAATGCTTGCTCTTCAACCATTGCCACGGCACCGCTTGACATGATGGCTATTTTCGTTCTGGTGATATGGTCAATCTCAAACACTTGCCAACCGCCGTCGCCGATCACCTGGAATATGCGGAAGCGGTCCATTTAGAATGCCTCTAGCTCAATGCATCGCTGGAATATTCTGCAAACGATACCCCATACGCACCCTCGCGGAGCCTTGCAGACGGTGCAAACTTTTTTTGAATAAGCGCTGGACACATCCATCAATTTTGTTTATGGTCGTAAACATCAATTGAGCAACCAAACACGGAGAGACCAAATGACCCGCATCGAACCTTCAGCCAAATATTCCAAGTCCTATAAAACCCAGGCCGCCGCTGCAAAAGCCATCGAAAAAATCTTGTTCCCCGGTGATCGCTACATCATTGCCGCCAACGGCTCTCGCTTTTCTCCCATCGTTCTTTCCAGGTCGCCTGACCTTATTATATATGCTCATCACGGGTTCATGGTCACAAGGTAACTTTTAAGCTACTGGCCAGCCAATTGCCGCCACGGCTGGCCAGTTTCCATTTCCTCCGCCGTCCATTGGGAATACGCCAGATTGTAAGCCCATTGCTCACGGTCGAGCATGGGTGGCTTGGCAAGTGTCTCTTCGGTGATTTCATGGGTGGCAATGTCCCAAGCTATGCAGCCGGGGTCCGTTGCGAATATCGGGATACCTTCAAGGACCGCCATTGCTGACGATGTTGAGTTGAATGTGATGACCGCCTTCGCCCCGTCCAAGTCTTGCTTCCAAGTGGTGTCTCGTTCCGGGACGCCATAATCAACCTTCCCTTTCACGTCCGGGTGAGGTCTGAAAAGTACCGGCACGTCGGTCAAGCCCCCGACCAGCTTGATGGTGTCTTGGACCCATTTGGTATGATTGGTATGCTGGACCGAAGCATCCCACGGCACTTGACCGCAGACGAGGAAATAATCTCCGGTGCGCCAAGGCTTGATTTTTGTCTTGAGTTTTTTCCAACGATCCGGCGGGGAATTAGCATTGCAGAAATTCCCCAAGCCGTTCAGACCGTCAAGCGCTGCCCCATAATACCTATCCCGCCGGATGAAGCCACGCTCAATGATGATAATGGGCTTGCGCTCACGGAAACGATGCTCATAGACGATGGCACCCCGGTCATAAGACGCCGGGACTTGACGCTTGCCAACGCCAAAGATGACAGCAACATCGCATGGCGAATAACCGTTTTTAAGAGGTAGTATCCTCGCCCCTGGCATCCCTTTCGCCATCGCGTTCAGATGCTTTACGTGATCGGCTGGCCCTTCCGGGATGAATACGTTTATGCTTGGCCTCTTCGGCAAGTCGGCGGTATTCATTTTTCTTGTCCTTCGGCAGTCGAGCCCACCATCCTGAAGATTGATCGGTCTCGCGCTTCGCGGCTATGGATATAGCGTCCATCTCTAATAACCTTTCTGATAGCTTCGATAACTTCATCCACTTTGATATCATGCATTGACTCCTGGCAATCGGGGCAATCTTTCCAAGTGTAGCCGCAGCCAAGACCTTCCGCGTGGCGGATGTTTTCATGGTCATCATAGCCTAAAATATCAGGCGAGGTATAGTGGCCCCATAAAACGACCGCTGGAATGTCAAGAGCCGCCGCCGCATGGTGAAGACCACCTTCAGACGCAATGACCGCTCCTGCGCAAGCAACGATGCCACATGCCTGCCTAAATGTCGGGGTCAAGACATGGTGAACGCGGTCCAGAACATTACCGTCTGACATTTGCACAAAACCGACTTCAGGAAGAGCGTCGACCACGGCCTGCCATCGTTCAAAAGGCCATCCTTTTTTATTCTTCCAAGGCTTGTTGGCAATATGTGGCTCGATGATAAAGAACGGATTAGGGAGACGAAGCGCGATTTCACTGGCTGCGGATTTCTCGTTGCTGTCAAAATAAAGCTCGCCACGGACGGCCTGATAGTCTGGCTGCCATGCGAATTTGGTATATTTTAATTCCTTGCCATCCGCCTCTTTTTCGGTCTTTTCATAGTCGATGTAGATTCTGCATCCGGGATAATCTGGGACACAAACCATATCCTTAACCGGCTCATCAGGCTGGACAATGATTGGATTGTTGAAAAAGACATCCGACCAATGGACAGAAATCTTGTTGTTCTTGGGATCATGATAGGTCTTGGGATTCCCAAAGACTATCTTGGCATCAGGATATCTGTCCCGGATAGCACGGGCCAAGCCCGTCCCCATTAAATCGTCGCCGTAACCTATAATACACCTTCCTGTGTTTTGATTTTCTTACCAGTGACATCACAAATTGGCACCTTCTGCCCTGGATAGACCGCAATCATGCAGAGCCTACAAATAAGCGCCCCATTTTTATCGATAAATGCACAACATGTTTTGCCCAACAGCTTATGTTTCCGAATTCCACATGAATAACGCGCAGACCTTACGGAAGAAGCCCCGCCTTGAAATGTTATCCGTTATACAATTTTCCCTGTCCTTTTGAATCCGGCGGACGGGTGCAGAGGTATGGAGACCCCTGTAAGACCCTCGGAAATCCCACCCGCCCGCCGAAACGCTATAACTCCGCCACCAATTCCTCCGCGTGCTCCCGTGACTTTGGACACACACCAGTCATCTCTTTGACCTTTGCTCTCGCGGCGAACCATTTCATGTCACGCCAATCCTGTTTAACTTCTACCTTGTCGGCTTTTGGGCCAGGCGGCGCGTCGCCCCTATCAGAATCAGATTCAGCCATTTCCATGGCGGAGCGTTCTTCGACCACAACCCAATCGGTGTCTCGATCAGGGTCGAAGTCAGACTTATTCCATATACGGATTTTGCCGGACCGCTTATTTTTCAATTCAATTGTTGGAATTCTTCCCACTTGCCTTCTCCCGTTTCACTAAACCTATGTCAAATGTTACAAAAAGTAAAGGCCCGGATGTTTCACCACCCAGGGCCATTCACTCCCTCATTGGGACGGGACAGGGAAGGCGACCGGCCAATGAGGTATCTCTAGGCGATACCACGTATCACGCTAGAGGTTTTCCTTGCGGCGTAATTAGAGCAGGCATAACCGCCGGCCCTCCCACCGCAATTTTGCGCTCATTATAAGCTCTTTCGTCATCTCGTGACCATGCTTGACGAGCAGGATCATCACGGCGGAATTTCTCTATATCAGATTGAGCCGCCGAAAACTCCACTTCCTCATCACTGGCATCGCCACGTCGGACAGTTAAAACTGTCCAGCCATCCCACTTTGCAATATCTCTCGCATAGTCGGTTTGGTTGATCTTGACCTTCCGCCCAGTGTGACGGTTGCGAAGCTTAATTGTTGGTAATTTTGCCATACTTCCCTTTTACGAAAAGGCCCGGAACAGCATTACACCATTCCGGGCCAATCGTTCGTCCCCGCAGCCTGACAAGCCAATTATCCAGCAATCCGACAACCAAATTCGGGGCGAACCAGTTTGGTGCCGTAAAGGATATCAAACTGGAAGGCGTTTTGCTTATGCTGGCGAACCACCTCTAGCCTCATCGTAAGGCCGGTCGTGTTGTCCACAAGGACCGATTGCGGATTACCGCCAGTCAAAGCTCCCACGGCATCCTGCAAGGGACGCGTCACATAAACGAAAGCGTTGCGCTGGAATGCCAAGTTGACAACGTGGGTTGCTTTCATGGTGATTGCAGAAGTTGCGGAAGCAATCACTTTCAAGGCCGGGGCGATTGTGAGATTGACGCCAGTCGAAGTAATCGTATCAGCCGACGTGGCGACGTAAGTTTGGCTGTCACCAGCAATTGTAAAGACATCGCCCAGGACAACAGTCTTTGAACCAACGCCAGACTTGAACATCAACGTCGAAACGCCAATAGCCGTGGTCGAACCAACCGTGATCGAAGCCGATGCGGTGCCGCCGGTATGAGTAACAACGTTCTGCGACATGAAGTGATCCATGCCGAACTTCCGACCAATCTCGCCTTCGATTTTCACCGGGCGATCTTCGGTTTTCTCGACATCCGAATAAGCGGCAAGAACCAAGGCCTGAGCTTCCGCCGAAGGATCGAGGACAACACGCCTATCGTTCATCGGGGCAAGCTGCTCGTTCAAGACCTTCCTGGCGTTCGTCGCCGTGGCAACGGTCGAAAACGGTGTGGTCGCAGCAGTGCCGACATAACCGTAAATGCCCGTATAATTGCCATGGATTGCAACATCGAGGTTGTTGGCAAGCGCCCGCGCAGCCTCGGAAGTCTGCATGGGAATGAAGTGACGGTTGCGATCAATCTCCGCAAGCTCTTTATCCGTCAAATGGAAATCCGTCATCTTCCATTGATTCAACGAAATCTGAACTAAGGCCGGGGCCTTATTGGCCGGTGCCTTCAGGACGTTGCTTACGGCAACCGTAGATACGGCCTGTGTCTTGGGAATAGGAATGTCAACAGTGGTGCCTTGTATCGCGCCAGTCGCTGAAAAATCAGTACTGACCAAGCGAGGCATAACAGCAGCTTCGCGCAAAGCCATAAGGCCCTGAGCCAGAATCTTATCGAGGATAGTTGTGAGTGTATTCGCCATTGGGGTGGCCTCCCGCTAAAAGAGTTTGACCTAATCGGGCCACTGACCCTTTCTCACGGAAGACCACTGATCGTTCCAACGTACAGTCTATGCGAAAATATACCTAATGGTCAATAGTCATCTCACCAGAAGCAATTGCGGCAATATTATCGCCAGCATGATCGGGTGAAACAGATTTGGCACCAATAAACGACGAAGAATTGCTGCCAGGTGCGCCGCCCCCTTTATTCGACTCGAAGAGATGCGGAGATTCCGACGCCAAAGTATCGACCCATTCGGCAATCGTCAAAGGCTCGGATGACTTGCCAAAAATCGCATCTTCACCATTCATCGCGACCGGTTTGCCATCCTTCAATGACCATACACCCATCGCCCGCCCCTTGATATCAACCAAGGCTTCTTTGCGTGCGCCCCTGCCAAGTGCAGCATCCTTGATGGCGTCGAAAATCTTGATGTCAGCCAACTCTGCGGTTAATGATGTATTGCCGCCTGTCAAATCTTCGAGAGCCTTGGCCTTGGCTGCCATTTGTGTGTCGAAATTCTTTTTCATCTGTTCGACTTTGTTGGCGACAAGCTCATCGATCTTACCGGCATCGATCATCTTCTTATCCTTTAGCTCTTCCGCCGCCGCCATTGCTGCTTTCGCTTCATCGGGATCAAGATCGCCATATTTATCTTGCAGAGCCGCGAGCGCCTTTTCGGCATCGGTTCGCTTTTTATCGACCTCATTTGCGGTTTGGCGGACCTTGGCTACGCCTGGATGCTCTTTAATTGCAGCGAAATCCAACTCAAATCCATTGCCATCCCGCGCCTTCACATAGGCACTTCGGATATCTTCATGGACATCATCCAATGAATCGATTCTCATCTTTAAAGCCATAGGACACTCCCTTTTTGACTATTTAATTCTGACGATTTCATTTAGAAATTTATCGTCCCTTTTTGATAAGGCAACGGCGAGACTATCGCCCAAGACCTCAACCTCATCGGCTTTGATTTTTTTCGCTACATCGGCAGCACTTGCCAATTGATCGGGCTTTGTAAACCATGGCGTCCCATCGACCTGGCCTTGATCAGTCATGTATTGGCTATCGTTTGCATCCACTTTTACGAGGTCACAGTAATGTGAATCGCCCTCTTTGCGCCAGCCGAAGTCCGTCCCCGCCATGATTGGCTTGTCGAACCCCATATATTTCGCCAGAGCTAATGCGCGGTTCGTTACTGTAAACCCGCCACACATTACATCCGCATAGCCATCGAAATTCTCTCCATATATTTCAATTTCTTGCTTGACCATGCCGATGACAGGACAGAATTCATATCCATCGTCCATCGTTGTGATGATATATTCGCCCTCGACCATTGAGAATTCATTGTTACCACATTGATGCAACATACCTTTTTCATAATCCGGCTCACCCTGGCCACAAGCTGAATGGAAAACGTGGACCTCACATCCCGCCTCAATCAAATAATCGAAGAAATCAGGATTGCAGGAACTGGCGACGCAATAGATAACATCGGGATCGGCGGGCGTCCTGGCAATTTGCCGAACACCGCCGGGATCCATCGACACGGCATAAGTCACCTTGATTCCCTTGGACTTAAGATAAGGAATGGATTCCTTCAGCGCAATGACCGTGTGGGTTTTGGCAAGATGTTTAACCTGCCGAAAGATCGTTTTATTGCGGATAGTGGGACCGGTGGAACAAATGATGCATTTCTCGCCAGCGTGGCGGTTTTTTTCTACGTGGGTTAGATTTAGGGATGCCGCATACTTGATGAACGGCAACAACGATTGCGCGTCCTTCGGCCTCTCGAATTTGATTGCTTGTACCATCCCTGGAACGTCTTGTGTAACATTTTGGTTACTACGTCAAGGTTTGTGTGTGTGGCGTTAAAAAAAAGTTGGACATTCATGCCATCCTTGTTTATGGTCGTAAACATCAATTGAGCAACCAAACACGGAGAGACCAAATGACCCGCAAAGAATTGACCGCCGCCGCCTTTAACATGAAAGCCAAAGGCAAGAGTAGAAGCGCAACGCAAGCCGACATCATCGCCCTGGCTGTCCGGCACAATGTAAATTTTGGTAAGGCCACTCCACAACATATGGTCGCTTGGGTTTATTCCCGCGACCACGTTGACGGAGAGAGGCGTCCCTGGTATTGCCGCAACCCTTGTTTATTGTCGTAAACATCAATTGAGCAACGTAGAACGGAGAAAGACCATGACCAACAATAACATCTCAAGCACCAGCCTCGGAATGTCGCACGTCGTCCGGGATCCGCAAGGAAAATATCTCACCGGCGAAAACGGTAATGTTAATCAGTTCACCTCCGCTTATGCAGCGGAGACAGAAGCAAAAAAAAGAGGTAATGGGTATCGCGCTTGTATCCGCTGCGTGATTTTTACGCGAACAGCCCAGGGTTATGGATATACCTCTATCGTTTAGGCCAACCTGAAGGAGAATGAAGCCATGACAATCCACAAATTAGCCGAGATCACCAGATATATGATTGAGAAAAATTGCCGTGACGGGATCGCCTGGCATTACGGACTGCTCCCCGCTGATCAATATCTTGATGTCCACCCTGATTACCGCCGCTCATATACACGCGCGTTAAATATAGGCTATTCCGCAATGCTCCGCTGGTTAGCCAAAATCGAGGCCTAGCCTCTCTTTCAACCTGCCCCGGCAACGGGGCTTTCCGAAGCGGACCACAACCAACGGAGGGACCACATGTTTATCGTACACAGAATCCTAAATTCCCACGGCGACAAGGATTATCTTTGTGGTTGGGATAGAAAATGGGGCACTGTTTGCTCCAGCAAGATTTATGTGGCGATGTATTTTTCATCCATAGGAGATGCCAGGGCTGCCGCCAATAAGGCACAGTCGCTTGTCCCGTCGTTTATTAACGGAAAGCTTATCGCCTGGGGCATCACCTCACTTTAATCATTGGAGAGATGAAATGACCACCACCCTAGTCCGCGAATTTTCACCTGCCGGACCGTGCCTTACCCTTGGTAAGTTTGTAAAGCGCACTGAGAAATTTATTTTCTTCTGCGAATGGCTCGGCGGCGATAACTTCTCAGATAAAGTTTCACGAGTTGGCGGCTGGAAAGTTGCCGGCGGAAGCTATATCCATATTGAACCTTGCATTTCTTGCCGGGACCATCCCGCCACGAATTATCCCAATGGATATATGGATTAACGGAGAGACCAATGACCCCCATCAGATTTATTTTCGAGTGTATTCTCGTAGCCGCATATTTCTATGGCCTTTGCTGGTTTATCCCATTGGCCCATGCTGTTTTTGCTACTTAATGATAGCGACTAATCCGCCGGCTCTATCTTCGCTGACATAAACGCCTTTTCAGTCGAGGTAAAAGTTGAACCACCGGCTGTTTTAGATTAAACTAATCTCGGAGGCAAAATATGGGTCCACCTATGCCAACTTCACCGAAAAGCATCATGGTTGCTCTGGCCCGGAAGGCGGAAAAAGAGCCTGTAGATGTCACCAAGTTCTGATAAGATGGCGTGGCCCATAGAAGGATCATGGATATGCCCCTATTAGTCAGCATCATTGAAGGCAAGGTTTTCGTCCAGCCCGTGGGGGAAGATCCGGATGTCTCCGTTGACTTGTTTGAGGAAGAAGTAAAGCCCGGCGAGAAATTTGGCAGCTTCACTTACGACGATCTTCTCAAACACGGCAACGGCATCATCACTTAATATCATCCAGTATTTTCCGCACCACTTTTGCCGACTCTGGAAACCGCTTGGCGGTATTGAAGGCAGAGACCCCGCCGCCGGAAAGCTCCGCCACCAATTCTGCAAAAGTCTCTGACCGATAGCCACCCGGATTTGTTTCTGGAAGCCGGTATGAATACTGCTCCTTTACTAGTTTTTTGCTGTTGTCGGATAGACGCTGGATGGCTTCAAAGTCCTTTTCATAGGCCGCTCTAAACAGGCTTCCATCCACTATATTATCCAAGGCATTATTCAAGGCATGGCCGACCTCATGACGCATCACCCCTGGCGTCCTGTTCGAAACCACAACCTGACCACTCCCGCTTGTGTGTAGCCTTGTCCTGCCAACGATGACAACTTTGGATTGACGATCAAATCCGCCCTCTGCATTTTCCCAAGTCGTCCCCTCGGGCCACCCCCTTGGGGTTATGCCTTTCAAGCTAGGATTGACATCTGTCATATT
>Ga0209434_1000086_pt1 | contig 49329 bp, 30 predicted proteins | sample ETNvirnome_2_300_FD_184068 | JGI IMG/M metagenome (GOLD analysis project Ga0209434, IMG submission 184068) | Marine viral communities from the Pacific Ocean - ETNP_2_300 (SPAdes) (version 2) | ecosystem: Environmental > Aquatic > Marine > Oceanic | place: Pacific Ocean | collected 2013-06-22 | reverse complement strand
GGGCTTGCTGGATAAGTTGTTCGTCCTCCGCGTTATAAACATCGCCTCGCATTCCGCTGGGCGCTTGGTTGGACTTCGACCATCTAATTCCTGAGTTTTCAGACAGAACATATTGAAGCTCTTCCTTGATAATGTCTTTAAGTCTTTGTTTGGTAATTTTCATTACTTTCTCCAGCGGCCCGTGCGGGCACCATAAGCAAGTCGATCGATTTCTCGTTGCGAAGGATCTCCCGAGAGACGTAAAGTTTCTTCATCATGGGGGTCCGGCGGGGGCTCTTCTGCTTGCATTTCCATTGCCTCTAAATCATCATCGCTGTAAAACGATGGATAGGGACGATTATCGGTGGAAATGTCGTTCTGCCTCAGATAACTTGCAGCCTCGGGCTCGTCCCCAAATACGAGGGCGCCAATGGTGTCCGGAATGTCGGGATCCCACAAAGGCCCCCATTGATTCCCGCGTTGCAAATACCTTTCGTCGGCGCCAACCCCAGTCTTCTCAATTACCCACACGCCTCCGGCGTCCGGGAGCGTCTCATTAAGCTTTGAATCCTCATCATCGTCGCGCCAGGACAAGCCGCCGGAGTCTGGAGAAACCAACGCGTCGCGGCGTTGCTGAGCCTGGCTGACCTCTTCCCTGATAATCTCTTTGAGTCTTCGTTTGGTAATTTTCATTTGTCTCTCCTAAAGCAGGGAGCAGTGTCCGACAACAAGACCAACAACAAGTGCGCCGGCGCTGTTTGCCGCCAAAACCACATACAGGGCTCGGGGAGCGCGGAGCAATAACAAATCCTTACTTAAGGCTAAACTGTCTAATAATAATTGTTTCATTTTATGTATTCCTTTATATTGACGAAACAAGCGTCAACAATAAATAGTTGTCGGGAGTGATAAGGGTCGCATTTTCCATGCATTCCTGAAAATGATCTTTGCCCATAGACCCCACATCCTGATTATCTCCAAGATCAACCTTCCAAACTTCGATATCAAAATCCAATAAAGTTTTGATAACCTCAAGTTCTTTTTTCTTTGCGTCCGGATCCAAAGCGATATAGACGCCCGCATCTTCTTTCACGATTTTTCGAAGCAAAATAGAATTCTGATTTAAAGTGGAACCAAGCAGAGGAACCGAGTTGCGCCCTGCGACAATTGCATCGAAGACACCCTCTACTAAGATGATGTCTGAACTCCAATCTACGAACAAGTCATTGAAGATAATGTTTTTACTCGCGGGAGGGTTTTTGTATTTAGGATAGTAAGCTCTGTCATAAGATCGGGAAACAAAGTAGCTCAGATCCCCTTCATCATCAAACGATGGAATAATGATTCTGCCCTCGTATTCGCCGCGGCTACAATAACCCATCTTCCACCAAATAATATCTTGCTTACTGATTCCTCTCTTTCGGAGATAGTTGCGCGCGGCAAATCCAGTAGGCGGAACGTCCCTGTTCGCTAAGGATACAAACCCTTCAGGCATCTCAAGTATTTGTTTTTCTTCTATTTTCTCGGCAAACAAATCTTCGAGTTGATCAAAATCAATCTCGGAGGTGAGATCTCTCCACTGCGATTTGTCGTGGTTCGCACCAAAACGGCGAACAACTCGATACAGGTTCTTACCGCGTGTATCGCATACCCAGCATTTGTAATAGCCCTTGTCGAGATTTACGGAGAACTTGCGTTTATGATGATCGCAGTAAGGACACTTAAAAAGAAACTCGTTGTTGGTCCGATAAAAGGACCCCAACACGTTAGTCAGTATTTTGAGCTTCTTCTCTTTCACGTACCCAGCCGGCCTTTGCAATTACGTAGCTATCCGACCGGTCAGCATAACCAGCCTTTGGATTTCCATGCCTTGTATATTGTACCTCAAAAGTATCGACGTTGTCAACAACAAACTGCAGTGCGACTGCTTTTGCCTTCTGTCCCTTCGGAACTTTAATGCCGCAAAGCTTGCGGGCCGATGTGGCGGCTAAGTACTTTGGCTCGGCTCCAAAAATATTATAGCATATCCACGACACAATGCCATTAATTTTAGACAACAAAGAGAGAGTCTGTGCTGAAGAGAATCCAGACCTAAAAGACTGAAGTGATTGTTCAATATAAACATGTTCTATAAAATATTTAGATCTGACGGAGTTGAGGACAACTTCCATCTCAACGGCCTTCTGAAAAAAGTTCTTTTCTTTTCGCAGATCGATGTGATCGCAGACCACAATATTGCCGGCGCTATCTAATATAGTATAGCCAGTTATGCTGGTGGATATGTCGAGTCCTAAAATCATAGAGTCATTGTACCAAAGCTGCGGCCGAATTTTAAACATTCGCACGTATTTATATATCTAATTTCAGCTTAAACGTAAAATCTCTGGCGGCCGTTTTTTTAACAGGCGTGGCAGGCTTCGCGATAGCAATAAGATTTTCATTTTCGTCGTATATCCCAATCTTAGAAATATAGGTGGTCTTTTCAAAAGATCCAGTAGGATCGTTATACGACGAAGAAACAATATTTTTAATGACTCTTTTGCGATCTTGTAAGTATGCCGAAGATCCAGTAAGCACATGGCTAGCCGTTGAGAACTGTAAATAGGTAGGATTATTGGAATGATTTAGCTGTCCTTTAGGCAGCTTTGCAAACATAGTAAGAGACTGAATAGCTTCGGTGCCGCTCATCTCCATTGTAAAAGAAGAATATACCGGTGCGACTCCTGCCTGCTGCGCGCCAGCACCAAAATATACCCACTTAGGATCATAATTGGTAGCGCCGCCCTCATAAGTATCTTCGCAGGCATCAGGTACCGCAGCGGTTCCTCCGTCGGGGGCCAAATCATATGCTCCCGTAAGAATTAGCATTCCTTCGTTGTAAAGTACCAATCCGATAACGCCGCCGGTGCGGGGACCGGTGGTCTCGTACAAAAGACCATTTTGAGCTGTGTCTTGTGCCCGGGCAACGAGAGTGCCGGTGAAAAAAAACTTAAGGTCTATGGTTCCCTTTTTAATATTATTGCCATAAAAAATACTTGGAATGCTGATAAGCCCCAAATCGATGCTATCAAAATCACGGCTCGCATTTGAATAGGTGAACTCAGGATTTACATAATTGTAATAATTGATCGTGTTTTTCAATGCAAGGATCCGCGTTACCGAGGCCTGGGAACTGACTGCGATGCCGGTACCGGACGTCTTGTCGAAAGTAGCCGCCGTATAGCGAGCCGTGGTAGAATCATAATAGGTCTTTTTAATAGAGGCGCTCAAAGGATAAGAGCTATACATAATATCGCCCGGACTTGTCGAATTAAAGCTTGCCTTGCTGGTGGTCCGGAAGCCTATTCGCATGCCGTCCTTTGAAACCCATGGCCTAATCAATTTGTTGTTTACAACATTATTGGGGCCAAAGTTCTGCGGAGTGGGATCAGCGTCAGGGTCGGCAGAACTACTTTCCTGCCGATCGACATTCAACTCATAGAGACTGATCCCTCCCGAGCTGAGAAGATTTAAAGAACTTGTAAGAGAACCGGATATGTTAGGGGTATCATTGTAAGAAGCCGCCCCTCCCGTAATCGTAAATTTTACTTCCGGATAAGTTTTGATCGTGTTGACATAAACGTCATTTTTCTTAAACTTATAAAAGAAGCGGGCCATTCCATATCCTAATAATCCAAACGTACCCTAATTGTAAACTCATTTGACGGGTCCTTCTTCATCGGCTCAGACAGTTTTGCAACGGCCAACAATTCATTATCGGGCGAATACATTCCTACAGAAGTCGCATATGATACGGGTGTGTCTTGCGAATTGTTCTTTACAACTAACTTACTAGCACTAAGATAAGTAGGATTAGATGAATAATTAAACTCGTTATGATTGGCCCGGCAGAAGTAAATCGTAGAATTCAGTTCGGTTGTGTTATTGAATTGGATATTATATAAACGATGTCTTAGAATATCACACGTACCAGAGATTGCTGATGCGCTTAAGATATCATTAATATCATTAGTGCCGCTGATCATCGGCACCGTAGGCGATGCGGATGGGCGGCCGTCGAAGAGGGTGCCCGAAATAGACGACGATAGAAGGCCGAGCCCGTCGTTATCGCAGGTGCCGCCGGCGGTGTCGCCGTCCGTCATAACGGTGTCGGGGAACGAGCCAGAAAAGATAGAGGCTGTAACCACCGCGATGCCGGCTTGATAAAAAATTAGCCCAGCCTTTGTTTGAGTGACCGTATCGGCATTCTTCAGAGTTGTGCCGACGCTATTGTTGGCATACAAAATTCCATATTCACCAGCTGGGGAATTGACCTTATACGCCGTGGCGCCACTAATGTCTGATAGTGTGACCCTTGTCGCAAAAGGATTTAATATCGAGCCGCTCGTGCCTAGCTCTAGACTAAAGCTCCCCTTTTTGACTTCGTCTTTTTGAAGCAAGCGCGTAAAGTTTAAGAAGAATACTTCTCTAAGCTTGTCGCCGCCCGTAAGATCTCCGTCCTTGTCGAAATTCCTCACAGACCCAGTTTCATCAAAACCAACTAAAATCTGAGATAACTCATTATAGATATTAACTTTTTTGGCGTTCTGGAGGAAGCCAGAGCCAGAGAGAGACGAGCCAGAAGCATATCCTGCCGACATATCAAAAATATGATTTGCCGAAGAACTTAAATATGGGTAATCAAAAACAGATTGAAAAATTCCATGAGAATAGTTTTTGATATTCAAGTCGGCATAGGTTCCCGAAATGATCGTTCCAGTAATCGGAATCGCCTCATGCAGCATGGTCCTAGTTGAAACAACGTCTTTGGAGCGCAAAGTCTTAAATGTAGTAGCCATCGTTTATCCTTCTCTATTATACCGATCTAACAAATCGTAATGGAATATCAATCCTGTAACCCGTGTTAACACCTGTAACACGCACTGTCGTATCAATAAAACGATAATTAGATGCAGTTAAATTGGTCCCCGCATCATTCGACAATGCCGACGCCGCAAGGGTTCCGAGTTGCGTAAATAAATAATCACTCGTTCTCAACTCTAGGCTAGACATGATGCGGAAACCCAGCTTGGTGCCGCGTGGTCCAGCAATTGAAGAGTCTTCAGTGCCTCCCAAGTTCGCAACAAACCCATTGGTATTTCTTAAAGTAAAATAATAAGAAGCAATATTATCGTCATCAATAAACGACGGAGTCGCTGCTGGGGACTGGGTGTCCGTTTCAAGCACCGTATTAGAAACCCCGCCAGGAGGCGGGAAGATTGCGCCAAACCTATTATCGATCTCAACGATATAAGCGACCTCTACGAGATCACGTGCAAGCGGCTCTTCATTAGATAGCTCAGTAGTATCCAGCCCCTGGTGGACTTCAACCCTTGAAACATCATCATTTGGTTTAAAGCCATTCAAAATACCAGTACCCGGCGTGACCAAAGTATCGATTGTATTTTTATCAACGGCAACATTGAAAGCACCGTTGGCGTTCTTTGCGGATCCCTTTCCGGCTGTAGTGTACAGTTCTAACACCGGAAGATATAGAATATCATTACGGTTAATTGAAATCAGTTTTGATTTCATGGTTGATGTATTATTGGTGAATGCCTCCAAGACTGGCGTCTGAAGAACGGTTAAGTCGTAATATGCCGAGCCACTAGTGTTGTTTTTATCGTACAGACCATAGTTAATCTCGTCGTCGCCTAAAGCGAACTTAGAAATCCTGAAGCTGCCGTCACCTTTGGCTAGCCTCATTCTCCCTGTATCAGTTAAAACGGCATCGAGTATGATGTCGCCATCGTTTTGCAAGAATCCCATATTTTTTCCTCTCCTATTAAATAGTTATCAAATAGCATTTGTTCCTACGGATTAGTAACTCCACTATTTTTAACCGTAATGTTCAAATCAAACTTCTTTCCAGTTTTGGCACTGGTTACTCTAATTTTAAATTTCTTATCCCACACGGATTGTCCGTCTTCTTCTAAGTATCCTAACACATTTGGTGGAGGTAAATCAGTTAATTTTATATTTTGTGGTTGCTCTTTCACTTCATTTGATTCATCAAAAGTTGTTCTATTAAATACCTTTTGTTGATCTGCGGGCGCTATATAAATAAAACGGCGCCCGGGCGAGGCGAATACTCTTGGGGGCGGGACATCCATATCAAGAACGCTGAGGGTGTAGTATAGCTGGCCATTATTGTCCACCATCTCCACCTCGAATACTTCAGTAGGATTAGATATATTGCCGTGGATATCAATTCCTCTTACACAATAATAATATTTAACGTTTGGCCTAATGGTGCTAATATATGTCGCCGGGGACGAGGGCTTTCCGGTAGCTATCATTTCTTTGACTGTAGCAATAGGATTATTAGCAGTATTATAATCACTATAAGTACGAGGTTTTGTAGTGGTCCTAAAAATTTGATATCTTGTTATGGGGTCATCGCTCTTGTAGTTTAGTGTAATGTTACTTTTATTCAAAAAGCTTACAGCTTCGTGGTGCGCTACAGAAAGTTTTAATTGAGAATAAAGCTCATCCACCAAAAAACTAACATCAGAATTCTTGATTATAATTGGCTTAAGATCTAGGTTTCCCATATTTCCGTCTAGTAATAATAAAAGTTTGTTGCTAATCCCCAAAAACGGAACGAATACAACGTCCGGAGCTATCGGCGGCTTATCAGTTACCATCGCAGTAGTTGACCAATACGGCAAAGTTGTAGATCTAATATTGCTTTTATTGGTATAGGTAATCGTGGCTGCCGGTGACTGTGGTTCTTCTGGCTGGAAAGTTTCGGATCCGTGAGCACCTGTGCGCAACGCTATTCTAAAGGTATGAGAAGAGGCCTCTTCCAGAGGGTAGATAGGGTAAGACCTTCTGAATACAAACTTAATGGCTGCCTGTCCGCCGGTTGCTGAAGCGTATGTCTCAGATGACTGAATCAAGGTGGGCACTACTTCATACAGGTTTTTGGTGTCACCGTCGCCATCGTCCCAAACTTCATCAAAAAGCTCGTTTATCTCGTCTACTAATTCTTGAATGGACATAAATTTGCTAGAAGTATCTCCCTCATCATCCCAAGATCGAGCGAGTGGGCCCGCGGAAAAAGAATTATATAATTTACCCGCCAAAAACTCTTCTATGTCGAGGTACCAACTGATCGATTTAATGGCCATTTTTTATTGAAACCTCATCTTCATACCGCGTTTGCCCTTGGCGCCCTTAAATGTGGTAGCCAGTTCTTTCTGCTCCACCGCGGACGGAGAACCCAAGACCTCCTTGAGAAGCGGATTTGTAAGGTCTGTCTCTTCAGATTCTGGGATAGTGGGAACCTCTGTGGTCAAAGTCTCTCTTACTTTAAGGTCGACGGAATTATATATGCTGCGCGCAGCTTGGGATCTTGCATCATTTACTCCTAAAGATGTTGACCCCCCTGCGCCAGATGCCGTAGTAACAAAAGTGTCCCGTATATGTCTCATCTCAGCTAGCAAGCCGTTAACTTTTGCCTTCTGGCCATCTTCTATCATCCTTCTAAAACCATTACTGATTTCATCAACTACGGATTCTAGGGCGCCCTGGCCGCCTCCAGCGTTGCCCACCAATATATCAATTGCTTGCCTATAAAGCGGAAGCGCACTTTGAACTTCTCCTATTTCCTCCTCATAGGGTTGCGCAAGTTCGGCGTTGCTCATGGAACCAATGACGTCCGGGATTTTTATATCAAAAGCCGTCATTCCACCATCGTCAGCCCCGTTAGTGCCGAAGCCAGCATGCAACTCTATAATTAATCCAGATAAGTCTGCAGCCCCTTCTCTAATGGCTCTATAATATTTACCCAACAGGGATGAAGGCGCAGACGCACGTGTAGCAGGAAGCTCATTATTCGTAAGCAGCAAATTGGATCTTTCTGCTGAGAGCTTAAAAATAAAATGGCCAACTTGGGACTGCGCTGGGTTTTGAGAGTCCCCTGGTTCCAAGTAGTTATACTCGCGGTCAGGGGTGCCGCCATTAACCGCGACGCCTGTATATGCTTGGCCTGCTGGATAAATAAATCCTAGTGCATTTCCGACTGCTTTCCCTTGTCCCACCTTTTTTGTACCAAATTCAAAACTTATGCCATCATAGGTATATGTGTTACCAAATATCATTCTTACCTGTTTTATACTGTATTGATATTTTGCTCCATAACGAACTTGAGTGTCTATATACCGCAATAATTCACTGTAAACAACATCTTTTGAAATCATTATGGTTTGTATTGGTTCTCCGCCGCCAGGAGCTAATGTCGCTGTGTCTCTCTTTTCAATTAAATACATAAGAGTTTCACTAGGGGCTTCCATATTATCATAAACTTCTTTCAAAGATCGGCGGCGCTCTTCTAAAGCATCCTGCAACATTTCACTGTCCGCTACTTTGATAGCGTCTTTAATATTTAATTTAAAAAGATCTTCTTTTTCCCACTCACGTAAAATGGTATAATTTGATCCCTCTGCCATCTCTTCTTTGGATTCATTATAAACACCTAAGAGATAATCTAATTCATGATTTTTGAGTGCATACAAAAAATCACCCAAATTGAACACGGTGTCGCTCCTGTCCCCCATTGAAACAACACTATCTCTTACTCTCCCTTGCCCATTGATTGATTCTCTAAGAAAAGCTTGATACCCTGAGTTGGTAACGTCGCCATTCCGCATGTTCTCAATAATATACAGCTGCATAAATACTATAAAACTTCGTACATGGTCCGCGTCTAGTTTGGATGCGAACAAAGAAGTAAAAAATGAAAAGCTTGCTGGCTTTCCACCAATGCCCGCAATGTCGTCGCGATCAAAGCCAACGATTACTTCATTATAAAAAGGATAAAAAGCTGTTGCCTTAATATCATCCGATGTATCACCGGGTGTTCCCCGGTCATCACGTATGTTATATTTTTTTAAAATTTCAAGGTCAGGATATAAAATAGCAACATTTTTAAATCGCGAATCAAACTCGTCTTTAATAGAGCCTATAGCGCCACCATTATTTGCTGCACTCAGGGCTTCTGAAAATTGCTGAAAGTATGCTTTGCCGGATTCGGTGGACGTTTGGTTTTGTTCTAGGAACCAAACATCGAGTTCCGGACCATCATAAAAACTACTGGCGTTATTTAACGTTAACTGATCGGTGTAGTTTACACTAGCTGTATTGTGGATATCTGATTCAAGCATATACAGGTTTGGAAGTACCAGTTCAATGCCGCGGCCTCCGGCGGCTACTACGCTCTCATAAGGCGGCATCGTATCAAGATAGAAATTATAAAACGAATTAACTGCTACATTATAATCACTTTTTTCGAGGGCTTCATCGTCGAGAGGAGGCTTTCGATATAAAGTAAGGTGGTCAGTATACTCAGTATCTAGTTTTATTAGGGGACGGAATCTTGCTATTTTCTTCCATCGTTTTAAATAATAATTTTTATAATAGCTGGACTCTCCTAAATTGCCCGCCAAATACTGATAAAAATTTGGATCACCGGACACGGCGTCGGTGGTCGGCTGCGACAAATAATTATTTAAAACTTTCGTTTTGCGCCGATTGGCAAGATTCCAATTTCTGTTATTAAAATACACAGTAAATGATGAATTTGTGAATCTGCCGCCGCCGGCTAACTTTAGCGGGCGCCTAATATTTTTTGCCCACCAAGGATGTCGACTAAAATTAAAGAGGCGAGGCTGTTTTCTATATGATCCTTTCGCAAAATAATATCCTTGAGCTCCTCGGAACTGATCAGCGGGGCCCCAGTAATTTCTAACCAAAGGATGTCTATAGTATTTTCCTTGCCGATTACTTCGGCGTCGGCGAATACCAATTATTCCATCATCAACCAAAATTGTAGAATCTTTATAAACTCCCATTTTAATACGACTCTCCTGCGTCAGTAAACTGCTTCATCGATTTTGTGGGAGGCGCGCCCTTGGTCGCAGGAGGACCCTTATCAGATGCGACAGTAACTCGGCGGCCGCGCAACCGCGATGCTTTTCTGATTCTTATAGACTTTATCTTGAAAATCATAGCGCCAGAAACACAATACTCGGGGCCGTAGTTGGCAGCGCCACGATTGATATTGGTGGTAGTGCCTCTATTCGTATGAGTCATACTCTTATAATATTTCCTATAGCGGGCCTTATATGACGTCTTTATAATATTTTCATCAGATTGAAAATCCTCTTCAGCCTGTAACATAAACAAATAATTATAACGGCTCAGTCTATAGCTGTTATGCCCCGTAATGCTCGGACACCGCCTTAGTCTGCATAATACCGTACTACCTGCGGCTTTCATTTCCCTGAAACGTCCCTCAGATAACTGTCGCCATCGAGGGCGTCGAATATCGCCCCGCTGGTAACCATCCAAAAATTGTATAGTTACCAGGGAATTATAATTAATATCTCTTTGGAAAGAATTTATATCAAGAAACTCCTCCATGTTTTGTTTTATGCGCGCTAAAGCCAATGAGCCCTCCACCGCGGTGGTGCGTCTTAAACGTGGAGTGGTAAAATTTTGAGCAATTCCGTCTAGCATTCTCTCAGACAAATCTGCTTCCAGCACCTCAATGGCCCTTCTAGAAAACTGTAATTGAGTGAGCGATGCCTCTTGACTTGCGCTTACTGGGCTTTCAGCAGCCGTGATCTCTTCTGGAAACCCACCAATAGCAAGATAGTCTTCGGAAGAAACGTCTTTTTGGTCTGGGGCCGGTTCCTTTCTGGCCTCAACATAATCCACCAGACTGGTTCTTAGTGGTTCAAACGTTATGCCCGCGGATCCCTGAATACACTGCATCTTAGATATCTTAACATCTAAGTCTGCTATAGCGCCGTCGGCACTAAACAGGTTGATACCCGGGTTGACCTTGTTGTCCAAGATCACAAGGCCGTCAGAAAGCTCCAAGTCTGATCGAGTAGTGGGCTGGATTTCATATGGAGTATGAATACTAGAGGGAGATAAAAATCCATATTTATTAATTGTGGGAACATTTGGATTTCCAACTTGGTATTTTCGTAATTCTCCATTTAACCTATTGATCAATGAATCATAGCTAATTTTTGTGAAAGAGGTTGGCGACTCTTCTGCGTGAGCGCCTAAACCAAGATAGTCAAAACCAACATTGTTTTCGCTGCGCTTTCGAACTCGTCTAGGAACGTGGGTATACTTGATTTTTCTTACCAAGTCACGTGTAGAACCAATTTTTGATCTTGCACTAAACTTGGCATCGCTTCTGCCCACCGCGGACTTCGAAACCAAATACTGTAAATCATTTATATAATCTTTTATAAGCTCAGTAAATTCCCTGAGAGATTCTTCGGTCGCCGACATGGGGTTAACCATGGTTGTTAAGTTCTTCTTCCAAAGGATTGGCTTTTGGCCGCCGAAGCCGCTTTGCCCAAAGAAGAACCAAACAGATGCAACAAATTTATTTATCAGCTTAAGCCACGAATCATTAGTTTTAATTACCCCAGCGTTAGCTCTTAAATATTCTTGTATGTCGAAATTCTTTTTGCCTAGCGCCTCAAAATTTGATAAAAAGGACTGGAACTTAACGAACTCTCGCTCTAAGGCTTGTACCATCTCGTGGACCACCAAAGCACTATTATCAACAAACTCAAAATTAACCGTATATTCATAAATATTAATTTCGTCTCGTTTCATGTGAGAATCGTTAATCAAAAAATTTACAAAACCGTCTTTTGAAGTATTAAAGGGAACAATGTTTCCCTTCTTAAGATCTCCAATACGTATCGGGGATTCAAGAACCTTCTTTTGACTTTCCGCATTTAAATGGAAAGCCAACTTGGAGCCGTCCGTGTAATTCTCTTTCTTCTGCCTAAAAACTGTAATATTACTAACCGCGTAAGTCGACCTCAAAGATCCCTTATTAGTAAACACATTAGCTAGCCGGCAATGATCATTAATGAATGCATCATAATCCAAAGCAAACCATAGCTTAAAATCCCCGGTCGAACTTCGAGAATATCGCAACCTAGAGAAGTACCTCTTCCCTACCATCTGCTTCACCCTCTCAAAATTACGGAAATCTGTCTTATTAATATTTCTCATGTTTATAGTAAAATTATCTAAGTTAAGATTTTCTATATGATTTAGAAGTCGTAAATCCTTAATCTTCTGATTGCTTACTGTAAGTCTTTGAAGTGTCGGGTGATCTTTTGAAGGGTCATGGCGATCGCCGGCCATATAAGTGCGCCCTTTTCGATGGACAGGGCCCACCCATACATCTCCTCGTGTACCATATCCTTCTACCGTGTCCCCTAAAGTATATAAATAAGTGGTGGGCATCGCGTGGCCATTCCTCATTATTGTTTCTATCGCCGGAGTACCAATTGCAAACTTTTTGTTTTGCGGAGTTGCTGTGACGTTAAAATTTTCTGCTTCATTATCCATTTCGTAAGCGACGCAGTATAGCCATAAATTTTGACCATCAGCAAGATAAAGATCTACGTCCATGCTTAATTCCTTGGTTATAACGCCGGTTCCATCACGTTTGTTTATTATATGTCTGATCTTTCCATCTGTAACAAAATCTTCAACGCCAATATATTTTTTAATCATCGAGGATTTTGTAGAAGGAGTATCTTTATTAACTATCTCGTATTTTAGGGCCGATGGGTTTTCCTTTAGTAAACTAAGCACTTTGTCATCATTAATTAATGCCACAAAAAGGCCAAAGGAGTGCCCTTCTTCAATTTTGACCGCCTGCAGGCTAAGCAATATTTTGAGTTTTGTTATTGATGGATTTACATCACTGGCTAAAATCTCTACACTCTTAACAAGAGGAAGAGGAATAGGCTTTTCAAAGGGCGCGCAGGCTATATTTCCCATTAGCACGGCTCCTCATCATCAGCAGCGATACCCATCCAGTCGCCGTCCCCTCCAGGCGCTCCAGCGGACTCTGGTGAAGTGCCGCGCGTTGGATCGTCGCCGAAAGTGGGCGTACCGTACACATCGCCTTCCACCGAAGACCGGAAGGGGCGACCTTCGCTGTCGTGACGGTCCCCAAAGGTGGTGGTTCCCGGTGTAAGGGCGTCGTTATGAGTAATGGATCTTTCGTTAATACCATAAATTAATGCAACATCCAAGGGTATACCGAAATCAAAATCAAAATTTAAAAAATACTCAATATTATTTTGTGATACCGGGGCCAAGAACGCATTTTGATAATCAAGCTGCTGAAGGCTTGTGTCGTTGTCTGTAGAAGAGCCGCTGGCAGGCTTTCGAATTCCGGCGCTGCTCGATAGAAAAACTTCACAAAGAAAATTTTCTTTTTCATAAACGGTGTTGTGTTCTTGCAAATCAATTAAAATATAATCATGCTTCACTGCTATAAATATTCCATTGTCGTTAGCATTAGTTATAACGAAATCTTTTCCCTTATTGTTCCGTGTGTCGGTAGTATAAAACGTCTTGTAATCTATCGTGATGTCAATCTGAGGTATCTCTTTAATGACACCATCATTAAGGGTGGCGGTGCTGCTTGTTAAATTAAGGGTATAGTAATCTTGACTTGATGAAATTTCATTACTAAGCATGTTGACGCCCCATGCTGGTGCATATTCTGATTTTAAATCACTAGTCCCAAGCGGATCGGTTGCAACAAAAAATTTCTGATCAAAGTGCGGGACGTTTTCAAAGGCATCGGCAAAGTTAATTGAATTAACAGAGAGCGCTTTTTTATTTATGTTGGATTCAACGGACTTTAAAAATTCTCTTACTCTTGTTTCTACGCCAGTGGTGTTTGATTGTGGTTTTAAATTGGGGGTTTCATACCGTATGCGCCGATCAGCATCTTTGGGGTCTTCTACTCTAACCCCCTCATTAGATGACGCCACTTTGGCCACATCATAAAGAATTTCCTCATCATAAAAAGCATAAAAGGCAGGCTTCATTCGGCCTTGTGCAAGCAAATATTTTCCATATTCCGTCAGCTGAACATCTAGGACTTCTTCTTTTTTATTAAAAAACTCCATTATCCCACTCAGCTATTGTTCCTGTTTAAGTCGTTAAGAATCGCTGTTGCTTCTGCGTCCGTATAGTCTCCCACAAACGTAGAGTTCCCATCTGGGTCCGTCCCTGCAGCTGCGCCGAGCGTTGGAGGAACCGCAGGGTCTTCCCATCGCGAGGCCCCCGAATTCTTAGACATATATTCCACATTCTCATCAATTTTAAGTAGTTCTACGAGAGAGAAATAATCATACGGCCAGTTGAAACTGTAAGGGGAGTCAATTGAAGCCGGGACAATAGGAATATCCTTTGTAAGACCTTGCTTGGAAAAGATGCTGTAGTCTTTGGCGGCGCGCTGCTTAACCTTAAAAACCAACCACTGTGTGTTGCTATTAAATCCCGCTCCCGAGAAAAGTTGGCGCGACCAAAACTTAGAAATTTTAATGGTATCCGACTGTTTTACCATCTTTTGGTTGCTCTCGGGCGGGAGATTTTGCCACATGTTTTGTAAATCTTTGCGACTAAATGTTGTTTCAAATTCAAAAGCATCAAAAAATACGGGCAGCGTCGATCGATTTACGAGCCAATCAAATACTGGAGGGAAAATATATCTATTTAATAGCTCTGTTTGCCTATTATACCGATTTAGGCGCTCTTCCCAAACATTAGATTCCGGAACCGCGTTGCCGGCCGCGGCCGACTTGGCGATCATCGCGGCGTTCTTCGCCGACAATGCTCCGGATTTTTCAAGCATCTCCAAGGAACTAGCTATTTTCTTAAACTCACGGGTGCCTTGGCGAACGTTAAAGGGCACAACCACAACTGCCTCGCGGACCACAGTAGATTCTGCAAGGGTACCAATTTTCTTATCGCCTGCATTATCAAACCCCACGATCTTCCGTAATGACAGAACATCAATATCTCCGTAATGAGAAGAACTATACTTGTGCGGTAAATCAGTAAGACCCAAAAAGACTCCCTTTGATGGTTCGGGAAGACGTCCATATTGATGCCACATTCCTCGAATTTGGAAGGGCGCCGTGGAAGAAGTAACATTAATCGCAGCTTCTACGGGTGTCACCCCGGCGCCGCCGTTTCCGGGGATGCTCGAGGAGTTAAAATACAGTGATGCTGTTGGATGAGGTAAAGACGGAGTATCATAAAAATCAAATACTGGAGTTTCGAATTTAGACTGAACAAGCCACTGAACCTTCTGTTCTGTGGTTCCTTCGGGAATTGCTAAAATCTTATCAAATATATTAACGCTTGCGCTTACCTGCATTTGATTATAGTGGTAATCTTGAAGGAGAATCGAACTTGTCACAAGCCCGATCATAGTACCGCTGTTGTGGACATCTAACGTCACATTATTCTCAACTTTGCGATTATAAGCTGTTTTTGCTATCGAAATAATATCTTGCAAAGTGGGGCGATCATTATAGGGAGCTTGGAAAACAATGTCAGCTGTGGCTCCTCCATTATAATAAGGAGGCGTAAGGTGAGCCATAGTAACGCAGGAGCCATTACTACCTGTCGCTGTGATAGCGCTTCCAAACGCAGTGGCCCTGCTGTACATTCCAAAATTCGGGTCCCCGTTATCATCCTGGGATCTGTACAGTGAAACACGCATTCCATAATATGCGTTCTTTTCAACAGGCAAGAATGCTGTTTCTTCCTTTGAAACATAACTTGTTAAACGATCCTGGAAGAAGTTAACCGTCTCGCACAAGAAATTATCAATGGCCAATTCATACAACTGCGACGACATGGCGCCATTCCAGCGTATCTTGTTCTGGCGCTGATCACTGAGAACACCATAGCCAATGAGTGTGCTGCCGGAGGCGTTATAGCGTGAGTCCCCGGCACTGGCGCTGTACTGGCCTGTGACCCGCGAGACAGAAGCAGCAATACTAGAGCTATTTGTGCACCCCGTATCATACAGCCACCCTGCGCCGATGCCGCCGGCAGACTCAGGTTCTTCAGACGAAGCAGTATTGGTTAAAACACCATTAGGTTGTAGCATTTGACTGTCGGAAGTCAGAGAGCCCGTTTGATATCCGCCGCCCCATATGGGATCAGGCGTATGGCCGATCGTTCCCGTGGCCAATGCGGTCCAGGCAAGATATTCCGAAGGGCGCCTGATGGCCTCAAAGGGAATCTTCTCCAAGAAAAAGCCGTAACGATTTGACTGGACGGCCGTGGCTATCGAACCCCATACTGTGCCCTCTGCGCCTGCGGCAACTTGTATCACATTAAATGACGTGATCCCGGCTGATGCGCTATGACCAATATTTAAGGCACCAAAACTGCATGAATTGATTGAAGCCGACTGATAGGAAGCCGAAGAATTAAAATTATATTCATAATAATTATCTTTCAACCCTTCGTGGCCACCGATACTACCCGAAAGTGTAGTACAGGCCGATACGCTCCAACCAGGTTTCTTGGCGGCAACACCCAATAGACCCTGAACTTTTAATTGGGCGTCGATGATGCTAGGTGGATTCTTGGCGTCGCCCGGATTTGAAGCTGTATTCCTAACAACGAAATTACTTACCGCGATTCCCGATTTAATCGTATTAAATAAAATTCCTGGAGCGAAAAGAGGCTCTAACAAAATTCGGGAAAGGGTCTGGTTAGCCGTTGCGGCCGGGTAGTTGACGCCATCTCTTACCGATCCATCATAACTTCTCGTGCCGGGCAAGAAGGAGCCCATCGATTGAGAGAAATAGGATGCCAACTTGACTGTCCTCTCGGCCGGATAGAATCCCTTATAAGGCAGAAAGGATGTAAACGCAGTAGCCTGAAGAGTCGCGCCGTGTTTCTTGATACTCTGTTCGCTAGCGGAACGGGCGCTATCAAGATCTTCGTCTACAATGCGGAATAGCTCTAAGAAATCGCTAGTTGAATAAACATTATAAAAGTCTTTGGTCTCCGGGGCCAACGAAGAGCCGGTCAAACTAAACATAGAGCTCACTTTTGCTAAAAAGCCATCAGAAGCAGGTTCGGTACTCTCGTTGCCCAGGTATTCTTCTAATACTTCGCTTATTCTAAACTCAGGAATAATTGAACAATCTTTCCCTGCTAAGCGTAAATTCTCAGCATAATCAGCATATGGCTGATAAGGACTCAACTTCTCTTGATATGGAGCAATCCAAGGATGAAAACCAATAAGAGTCTCCCCACAGGGTACCAGGTAATCGCCTGCCGTATAGTTTTGAATTCGAGCAGGCACCTCCGGCAATGGTCTAATGTAACTTGCCGCAGGATGGACTGACTGACTAGGGGCAATAGAAACCTCGTCCGAGGACCCGAGTGCAGCTGTCCATCGGGCATTTCTGTAATAACTATAGCAATTTTGAAGTTCGCCAGCGCCGGCCCCACTAGTGGGATAAATTAGATTAGTAAGCAAAGATCTGATGTTAACATCATCGAGCATGTTAACGCCGCTAAATAACGCATAGGGCATAGAGCCCGTTGCCGCGGCGGGGAGGGCGCCCGAGACTAGTGAAGAAACGGAGGCCGTATGATAAATGGTTCGACCCCCTTCAGTATATTCGTTTGACCCAGTAACAAAGCCGCCACTAGAAGTTATTTCCGTATATTTTATTGGAGCATCCAGCGGCCATGCAGATTGAGCGCTAACATCTCCAACCCATTGCTGCGCGAAGTAGCTATAGGCGTTGGTGCCTGGACTGTCCAAGAGCACTGAAGCTGTGAGGGGATAGGAATATACGGGCCATCCTTGAGAATTAACCTGATCGTATGCTCTCAGTCGCCGCACATCATTCCAGATATTATCAATTTTATACTGCTCCCTAGTTCTTACTCTAGGCTGATATACATTAACTGCTCGAGGATAGATTTGTTCTCCATAGGAGGCATAAACTGACATCGTCATCGGAGCGTCACCAGTTTTAGCAATATATTCAGTGACTTCGTTATAGGCCTGGTTTTGGCGCGTGTTAGCCTGCAAATTAAGCTTGTTATTGAGGCCCGGGTTGGAGAAATAATCTATATTATTTCCATAAGATACCCGAACGGCCGTATTATTTCCAGGCACAGCAAGGGTAGAGTTATCTTCAAAAGCAGCCAAGAAGGGCTTAAACCTGCTGGAAATTGGTTGTTCCACATAATCTGTAAACGATATTGAAGACTTGCCGCGGAGGAAATTAACAGCATTTGTTCCGCCGGCTACGCCTTCGGCAACCATTGGAGGCGGCTCTGCGATAGAAATTCGATTAGCTTCTTTCAGGCTCCTAGCAACTCGATGTTGGCCAGAGCGCATCTGTTTCCAACTCGGATTTTGGTAAGGGCCATTCAAATTCAGCAGAGTATGATTCAATGTAACAAAAGAATTTGCCATGAAGGTGCCCGATATATACCGATACTCGTTTGTGCCCGACACCGAGGAACCAGTAGCGGGGGCCTCTGTAACTATGGCCGATTGAGAGAATATGGCCGCCGACCCAGTAAGTCCGACGTTAACAGCGTTTATGCCCGATACAACATCCTGAATAAACACGTTGGAATCACCGTCCGTGTCGCCCATTTTATACCATGCTATTAAATTCTTTTTGTAAGTTGTGTCGAAATGATTAATGCCGCGACGATTAAACAATTCCTTAACTTGCGGCCCAGAAAGCGCCTCATTATATATCTGGATGTCGTTGATATTGCCGCGAAATGGATATCCGAAATAGTTACTATTGACCGCGGCGTTTCCTATAGACAATGCGGCTGCGATATAACCGGGGTCCTCCAAACCTTGCGGATTGCTTCCGGGGCTGTATCCACCCGGCATCAACGTACCAGAAGCAACGGCGCCGCCGCCCTCGCCATCGCGGAGGTCTGTAGATCGGCCATTTATATAGATCTTCTGTGCATTTAGACCAAGGCGCGCATCAGTGTTGGCAACACACGCTGGATCGGTGCCGTCGTAAGTACAAACTATGTGGTACCATTTATTTGCTTCCAAAGCTCCGCCGGCGCCAGTGGTCCAATTCCAGTCGGAGCCGGTTACAAAAATGTTTCCATTCCTGGACCCCCATATCCCCGTGTCATAGCCGGCCGCAGCGTAGCCATCGGCGCCACCGGAGACAGTAAACAAAGGCATCCACGTGGGTGCGGAGGAAGAGTTATTAGTACCGGCGGTGTACCTAGGAATCAACCAAAGCGCCTGAATTGGTAATGCAATGCTACTCCTCTTCGCGTAATTCCAGCCCGCCACCATCATCAGACCGGCGTCCGTGTAGGTCCCGTCGATGGTGTCGAGGAAGCCCGCGCCGGGTGTTATGCCCGGATTAGAGGGAACGGCGGGCGCGGTGGACGCGGTGTTCAGGGCTTGAATGTAGCTCCCGCTATAATCTATGTAAATCCACGTTGCTATTGAAAAGGCCGAAGAGGCGCTTCCAGGTTGGGCCGGGATCTGTCCGGGGGCGCCGATGGTGGTCCAGGATGCGGCGTTGCCGGCCATCCACTTCGGGCCTTCGATATCCAAGAGAGCGGCAGCAAGGGTAATTGAAAGCCCCCCCGATACCTTCAAAGACTTAGTGTTTGGTCGGAAAACGGGTGCCTCAAGAACGTGTGTATCCAAGTTAGCATACCTAATCGCATAATCGTTGTAAGCCATTCCTGTAAAGCTAATGCTTGCGCTCTCGACCAAAGTCGAATATGGCGGCTCATAATTCTGATTCGGGGAGGTTACGGCAGACCCGAATGCACTATAAGTCCCCGAGCCTCGACCCTGGAAAGGGTAGAGACCCGGGACGTATGCACCCGAAGGGCTTCCGAGGCCCGGTGTTGTGTAAGCAGAAATCTCAGAAACCTTGGGCACAGTGTTCTTCAAGAAGTCGAACAGGGGCAAGCTTGCGCTGGGGGCCACTCCCTCGGCGGAAGCTGTCGGGTTCGAACCGACGGCTGGGGGGATGAGGGGCGCACGATTTAGTTCGTCGAAGACTGCGCCGGCCGGCGTATAGAGAACGCCGTCGACGGTGATCGGGGCGCCTAGGCTGTCGTCGGAATCTGATCCCATCGGCCACCAGGATACTAGGCCGGCCGGCCGGTTCGGATCTTTCAGATTGTATCGATATCCATCATTGTAAATCTTAGTAATCTCGTCGGCGGTGAGCCTCTCAGACCATACGGCGAAATCACACATATAGCCCTCAAATTGGCCCTGTGCGACGGTGACGTGGGTCGCCATGTCCTTGCCGGCCGAACCAATAGATAAGGAGCCTGAGAGGATGCCCTTTGGGCGAGATCCGAGGTCGACGCCGGTCCAGTTCTCGACGCCATTAACAAAGATGTTCGGAGGGTTGCTATTCACCCATGGTTGGTGAGGGGTGGATCCCGTATAAGTCATTGCTACATGAACCCATTCGTTCTGGTTAATAATTGCGGCCGTATTTCGTTGCTGACCGAGGAACCCGGTCTCCGCAGTGGCGCCGCCGGCGCCGACGAACGCGCGCAGAATGGTTGGAAATCCGGCGGCGGTGGTGTCGAGCGTCATAAAGCGACTGTTGGCACCGAACATGAATAGGCAAGGATAATTTGCGGAAATGGCCGTTGGGTATATCCACATTGATACGCTAAAAGATTTGAGAGGAATCTTTTCCTGCGCGACGTTGTAACCACCACCAATCAAGTTATCCCAATACTCTGCGGTCTGGAGATCATCAAGGCGCTGGAGGCCGCTTTCCGCAGAAAGGTCGAGGAAGCCTACAGACTTGTTGCCCGTGTAGTAGGGCGTAATCGGAAGAGTTGGTGCAACGATTTCCTCATCAAAACCATAAAAGGGAACATCTGCATCCAAAGAAGCAGTAATCCACGCATAATTTCTGTCTGCGTTAGGAACGCCATGCTGTTCAAATGCATTATCATACACAGAGCCGGTCACAACGGGCCAGTCGTCTGGCGAAGGGGGCACAAAAGCTGTATATCGGCCGTTCAGGCTTCCCTTCGTAAGAATTGTCCAATCAGCCTCTGTAGCAGAGCCAAAGAAGCTGACACGCTTCGGTGCTATATTTTTAACACCTAGAATGTCTGCGGGGTCGTTGGTGGCTAGTGTGTTTTCGAGGACTTGACCTTCCGGTGCGGAAAGACGGATCCATGAAATTAAATTATCAGCTTTAAGTTTGCTTAAGTCATAAAGCTGACCCGAATTATATATCCTTCTTACTTCTGTCGACGTAAGAGCTGTATTCCATATCGCACAATTACTAAACATAGCCGGCGCCGAGACGTCGCTATTCGGCTCGTAACCGAAATAAACATCACCCGTGACCATAGCGGTGATTCCGTTTCCGGTGGTATCTGCATTCGTGTCGTCTACACCATTAATATATATCTTCATGGTCGTTGAGTTCGTTGTGGTGCCGCCAGTAAATGTCACCACTATATGATTCCAAACTACAGTACCAGCTGAGGGTGTGGTTATGGCGGAGGACTTCACAATACCGTTTGCGACGCCGCCGGCGATTTCAAAATAAAACTTATTATCTGAGGCGAGGTAGTAAACATACTTCGGAGCCGTGGCGGCGCCAGAGCCGCCGGCGGAAAACAACGGACTATTTGCATCTGAATTCAAGCTCACCCACATGCTCACTGAAAAGGTGCGCGCGCCGGCGCCAGGTACGTCATCACCAATTAGTGAATCCCATTTGGTGGCAGCTACCTTCGCGTTATTAATTACAGGGCTTGAGCTGCTTACCTGCAGGCAAGAGCTCTCTACACCTATCTGTAACTCCTTGCGCGCATTTCTTTGGGTCTTATAGAATGCGGGCCTTGTAACAGTGCCCTCGCCTCCTGCTGCAGCTTGGGCCAATGTTATCGCTCCAAATGCAGCATCTGCTCCGAAATGGGCTGTATGAATGGTAGATAGCTGATCCAGACCTCTTGGCTTAAGAAGCTGATCCTGCACCATAATTGTCGACCCAGACGGCGGTGCTGATGCACTGCCAGAAACACCATAGTTGATAACCGATTGATTGCGGTATGGCATCGCGTTATAGACTGAGTGTTCTTCATGTGCTGGGTCCATATACCCCTGCGACGACACATCATAGCCGCCGGGTGCGCTAAAGCGATTAACAATAATGGTCTGGTTAGAATCGGAGCCAGTACGGGCCGGGATGGCGTAATCTAAATTGCCGCTAAGGTTTTGTGTTCTGCCTCCAATCCAGTGCAAAGAAGACGATACGAGAGTGCCGTTGACCCCTGGCGACCATGTTTGGTATGCTCCTCCGACGCTGTACTTGCCACCATGAGAGTACAGGTTCACGGTGTCGGGAGGTGCTCCAAAAGTATTCCATCCGGTACTACCCAACGGCGTCCAAATTACTAAATTATTAGCACAAGATACGGAATTTAGATCAAGTCGACGTCCCTTCCCTTGTCCCGTTTGGCCATTAGCACCATAAATCTCTAGTATCTCCGTCGCGCTCAGCACTTTATCCCATATGGCGAAATCGCACATATAGCCCTTGAAACTATTCCCGGAGCGGCTGTTGTCGCCGCCCAAGACGAGACCCTCCGTCATTGCTGCGGGAGTACCGGATGTAGTTGTAGCGGCAGTCAAATCCAGGCCATTCACCCAGATAGCCGGAGTTTTTGTGCCTCCATTGTCGGAACCCCCATCAAACGTAACCACTATATGATTCCATCTCTCGGAATATACTATACTACTACTATAGGCCCGAATAATGGAGTCCTTATTGACCTCGAAGTAGATCCTTGTATGGCTTGTATCCCAATATACCTCAGCTTCGCCGCTGCTCTGGTCCTTGGACCATATAACTGGGTCCGTATCTCCGCCATCTTGTATGTATACCCAAATTGAAACGCTATAGGGGACTGCTGCGTTGCCTGCACCACCCATAACAGCATCCATAGCGGTGGCATCAGAAAACTTGTTGCCGCTGCTGAGCCAATAATTGCTCGTCCCGTCAAACTGGACCGCACCATGGGCCGGGTTCTCTAGTGGGAAACGCCCTCTCGTAGCCAAAGTCTCGGGGTCCGGAGCAAACGTAAACGACTGCTTTTGGAAAAATGGATCATTCTGTGTGCGGCCGGAGGTCTGAATAACCTCATAATTCTTCGAGTAGTTACCAATTCTATTGTGCTCCAGCGGCCCGGACAATGATTGACTCAACGAAGCAGTCGTCATCAGGATATTCTTGATGTTTACAGGACGCTTGGCGTATTCTTCTCTCGGAATATTTGCCTTTGGCCTCTCGAAAAGATTGGTGGTGCCTGGCGCAGTATCCAACTCAGGGTACTGTGGTGAAACAACCTGCAGGCGCCCCGAGGATGCCTTCCAGGGGCTTCCGGTGTTCGACCCCGTGAACTCATACCCCATCTGGATGCGGAAGCCTTCAGGGCGATCTGCTCGCGTGTCCAGACCATTGAAGTTATTGGCCATTGAAAGACTATCATCAGATGACCGCGACTGGTTCAGTTCAATATGGCGATGCTGGCGCCCTCCAACAAACTTCTCAGTGAAGGGCCCCTGCATCGGGATATCTGTCTGATCTGACGTAAGATCGGCATGCATATTGGTAATGATTGTGCTGCCGGTGAAGTTCGACATCTCGCTCGACAGCGTATCACTGATGGAAGAACTATACAAGCTGAAGGGAGCAACCGTAGCGCCGTCAGCATCTATTTCATAAGTTTTATAGCTTGACGACTGAACCCCCATTCCAAATCCATAACGAACCTTCTGAGATGGGAAGTATACATCGGAAGAGCTAATTAAGCTTTCCACATCTGCCGACTTGGCCACCATGATGTCGCTTGGTACGCCGGGATTGCCGCCCCCCGTAAAATCCGTTACATCAACTATAGTAGGGCCGGTGACGTTTGCAAGAGCGGCGGCGACATTACCAATAACCCCAGCAGTGTCCATAGTAAGTGTAAGTTGAGTGTTACTTGAGCCTTCGGTTGCCGTAATACCTGAGACACCCGCGGTGCCTCTTGAACCAGCACTCGCCGGGATTATACGAGAATTAGAAGTATTATTTATAGCTCTTTTGATCAAGGTTGCAATACTCGAATCAATTTCACCAAGAATACCAATACCAATTTGATCTGCTGCGGCTGGGGTACCAGTGGTTTCTGAAGCATCTAAAAGTATTGTGATTGCGCCAGCGCCGCCCGTAGTATCCCCGCCATTTGCTGCAGGAATCGTAATCGTAATCGTACAATCGCCGCCATCTGCAACTACACCAGTTGTATCAATTGCGTCGACTGCAGTAGCTGCGCCACCAGGGCCCACAGTCGGCCCCGCAGGGGCCGTCGCTTCATACACGACACCCTTGCGCTGGCTTGGATGCCGAGCGACGCCACCAAGAACCACAGAGCCTCCGCCGCTGAAGCGGTAGGGACGGCCGAGGGTGCGGTTATTGGAAGCTTTAATAGCGTTGAGCAGGATTTGTCTATCGGCTAGCGCATTAGCCGGCATTACCCCAGTAGCATTTAAGTTTTGCAGATCCGAAAGGCCGCCACGCTCGGCGCGGTTCTGCCACCATGTCGATCCTGTATCCTGTTGAGGTCGGGCGCCATCGACCCAAGACGCGGTGGGTACCGGGGCATGATCATATTTCCAGCTATTGAGCACTGAGGTATTGGGCATGCCGGTAACACGATTGGTTGGAGCCTGAGCAGATTCAAATCCTGTTCCCTGTGCATCATTGATAATAGAATTAACAGCAATTGGTGTTGCTATGGTTCCGATTGTTCCGGACAGGTCAGGTTCTGACTTCGCCAGGAATGGAAACTTATTCTGATACTTGCTGCGCTCCAGAATATGACTTTCAATTAGCGTTCGAACATTGGGATCGAATTCTAGAGATATGGGGGCAAGTTGTCCCAGGAGGACACTCAAGGCACCGTCGATCCATTTATAATACTCAAAAAACTTCTCAAAATCTATTTCGTCATTAGAAACTGTTTCGAAGAAGCGCTGTCTTAAATGCTTAAGCCCCTTATATTCTGTGCGATATCTGTTAACTGGCGCGCCGATAAGAGTATTTAAATCACTCAAGGAAGCAAAGTAGTTGATTATTTGGTCAGAGATGGCCTGCTGCATACTCTTCTCAAACGCCAAGAAATAGTTTTGGGGTCGGGAGTCTCTTGTAAACTCTACATCATCCTGCTGTGAAAGCACAGTGATCATATCCGATGATTCCAGAGTCTCCGGTAGATTCTGTTTTGACGCAACCACATAATCCTTATCAGTGACTGCAGTTGTGCTAGCTGCAAAACTAGACCCTGAACCCGGGTGCTGGTAATATAAGATATTCCCAAGCCAATCGTTGCGGGCTGCAGCCATTGTTGCCGAGCCAGACGAAATATCAGCAACTCTAAAACCGCCGTCAGCATCTGATCCTGTGTTTTGGTTAAAATCCCAGTTAAGAATTAAAGTGTTGATACGCGGCAGATCGCCGAAACTAGCGGAGGCCTGGAAAGGAAAGGCATAAAGAGCAGTATCTGCGAGACCATAATTGGTGGGGTCATAGGCATGCGCCTCAATGGTTTGAGTGCTCAGACGGTCGAGCCAAAGCCGGCACGAGCCTCCTTTTACATCGGTTCTCTGAAGCACAGTACCCGTCATATTTGTCCTGTGCGCGCCCATAAAGACACGCCGAGAGCCGGTAAGAAAGGCAGTCCCCGGAGCAGTCACGGTTCCCGTTACATTAAAGCTATTAACAACAATACCGGCATCTACATTAACTCCCTGGAATTCCACCGAGTAGTTTGCATTCGGGGTGCTCTCCACTTGCCCAACCCAAGGATAGTTTTCAGGGCTAATCTTAACAGCAAAGTTCCATTTTGAATTATTATAAACGTCATAAAACATAGAGCTCGTAAGATTGGGGAGATAACCTCCTGCCGAACCGGTTAGAATAAAAACGACATTTGATGAGTCCCTGGTTTCTCTGACTGCAAAAACTTGGAAATTGGTAGCATCATCCGTAGGAAAAGCAGTGTCAGTCTGTGCGGCTTCTGAGCCGGCCGTATCAGAAGGCTGTACGTTAGTAGCATGCACGCCAAATAATGAAGAAGAAATAATGTTTGTATCTTGATAAAAGTCATGACTCTGATTAAACTTTTCAGGGAATATAACTTCGGCCTCAAGAGTAAGAGCAAAGCCGCCAGTCAACTCAGTGCTGGCGGATATAAAGCCGCTAGTATTAGTCGTATCCCCCGGGTCACGAATCTGATATACATTTGCATCCATATTTGTATAATTGTTGAAATTAACAAATTTCTTTCCAAACGACTGATTGGTTCGATTTGTTGTAAAATCGAACTCAATATTGTTTGCATACATATTAATTTTAATCAGCTCATCATCAACGCCGAAACACCGAATAAGGTTTCTAAAGGCCTTCTCGGTGCCTTTAGATTTATAAATGTAAGTTAAATTATTATAAATGTTCTTGTAAATTAAGTTCTTTACTTCTGTGAGGCTTTTCTCAAAGACGAGTTTTTCACTTCTGTCGGCAAGCTTCTCGATAATAGATGCGTCAACGAATAGCTCTGGTGTCACAAGGCCCGTGGACATTAACATTCGTTCGGCAAAAACGTTAGCTTTATCAGAACCACTAACGTATGAGATATCCTTTAGTTTATTGAGGGATTCAACTTGCAAATGAAGAGTATCAAAATAGCTCGCCATAATTTGGGTAAGATTTTGAAGCTGTGACCCTCTTTCTTGATCTTCCTCTGTAATCCAAGCCGGTATTGAGCTATAGATCATCGACGCATTAGTAGCATCATGGTCGGATCCAGACTGAATCAGGTTAGCTCGCAGCGTCGATACAGCAGCATCAAAAGAATAGATAATCGGATCTTCAAACTCTTTGGTTGCTGCACTAGAAGAAATAATGGCGGAGCCCGTGTTGCGCGAATCGGTTGTGTATCCAGTCCAAGCGCCGTTGGTCACGCGGCCCGAATAATCTAAAACGGTGCTGTCGACAGAACCTGTGCCAGTTATGCCCTCATTGAACTTATAGTAGACGCCCAACTTAGTGTTGGCCACCTCTGAAGTGTCCTTAAACGGCATGGGATCGTCGTTGGTGCCGCCCCCCACTTGCGTAAACCAAAAACGGCCAACATCTTGAGAACTGCGTTGGGTCTTCCAATACCTAAACTCGTCTAGAGAGCCCGAAAGTTTGCCTGCGTATTGAGCGCCGCCGCCGAGTGTGGTGGCGAGTGCTCCAATGGTAGCCTGGAGAGCGCCAGTAACTTCACTTAATGCGTCTGAGCCTAAAGTAGTATTTTGATTTAGCGCCCCATCAACGTAGACGCGACTTGTGATACCTGCGGAAGCATTTTTAAAGGAGAAGGCATAATGATGCCATGCTGAATCTGCAACAGTAATGGCGCTTCCTATCGATTGTTCCGTTACCCCGTCAGATCCGGACACAAGAGTGGCCGTAAAGACAGCCCCTCCATCGTTGGAGGAATCCATCGCTAGCGATAGGCGCCCGAAATCGCGGTCGTCGCCACCGGTAAAAGCCGTTACATCAACTATAGTAGGGCCGGTGACGTTTGCAAGAGCGCCGGCGATATTACCATCAGCCCCAGCAGCGTCCATAGTAAGTGTAAGTTGAGTGTTGCTTGAACCTTCGGCTGCCGTAATACCTGAGACACCCGCCGTACCCCTTGAGCCAGCGCTCGCCGGGATTATACGAGAATTAGAAGTATTGTTTATAGCTCTTTTGATCAACGTTGCAATACTCGAATCTGATTCGCCGTTGATGCCAATACCAATCTGATTAGCGGCCGGGGGGGTACCAGTGGTTTCCGAGGCATCTAAAAGTATTGTAATTGCACCAGCGCCGCCCGTAGCATCCCCGCCATTTGCTGCAGGAATCGTAATCGTAATCGTACAATCGCCACCATCTGCAACTACACCAGTTGTATCAATTGCATCGACTGCAGTAGCTTGAACTCGGTCGCTACCATTCCAAAGATCGAAAATAACTTCCTTTTCTGTCTTAGTATTGTCAAAAGCATCCTTTTTGAGCCAGAACTCTAAAGTTACGCCGTCCCCCGATAAATCATATTTAAGATTGGAGCCCCTATTGGACCCAGTCTCATAATAGTTAGACCCAGTGAACTGTAAGTAGGTGGGAGACATCCCATCTGGATTTGGGTGTGGGCCGCCCTTCAAATAGATATATTCTAAATCGCTAGGGAGTCCGTAGCCATTTGTTGTGGAGGCTTGGGTGCCCCAGCCGGCGGGCGACATAAGAATATAGCCGGTACTGCGCGGGTAAAGGTTGTCATAAAGATAAAGATCAATTTCGGTAGATTCATTTTCCCACTGGAGTCTCTCTCGCAGAGATCCATCATAGGGATATGTCTTCCAAATTCGATCTATGGATTCAGCATAATATTTTTCTGCGGACCCGTAGCGGGCAAAGCTAGAAGCACTTGCATAATTGACAGCAGGTATAAACCTGTTCTCTTTTATAATGTCTTCTTTTTGATATTGCGCCGACTCAATCGCAGATCCAATTTGATCAGCTGATTTGTTGGAAAGCGATTTAAGAGTTTGTGCTTTGTCAAAAAGGTGCTTAAAACTCATATCCTAATTATTCATCAACCCTAAATTTGAACGTTTCTGGTTGCTCCACCCAAGTTGCTACACTACCATTATAGTAAGATAATTTGATTCCATACATATATCCAGCCTCTAATTCCAGCATACTTAAGTCAAAATAATTGCCGCTGACATCATAAGACAAGTATGTTGAGTACTCGCTTCCCGTACCATAGGGAAGAACTTCATAGTTATCAACAAGCCTAAGAATCCTATAAGACGCACTCTCGATTACCTCTGTAGGATTAACAGTTGTAGAGACCGTGTAAATCGTTGGACTCCAGTTTTTATCTCTAACAAAAGTTCTAAAGCGTACAGTTTGGTTCCTTCTATAAGAGGTTTGTAAATTCTGTATTGCTGTATGCCGCTCGAATGTTGGCGCGCCCTGAAAATTTCGAAAAGTTTTTGTGCTTATAGAACCAGTCTTGTATTGAGTAGAGCCAGTCGGCAGCGAGCACCACAGATCGAACAGCTTAGATGGCGCGCCATTGGCGGAAGAAGAGGTCATACAAATAGATGCTGAGTAAATACCGGTGCTCACATAACCGCCAGTTACTACGGTCGCTCCGCCCGACAAAAGCTGAATTCCAGATGGGGCCGTGTTGCCGGCATTTCCGGAAAAGAGAGAAACATATACCAGACCGGTACCAATAGCGGGGATGTTCGTAAGCTGGCCGCGGACATAATTGTATAGATAAAGAGTATTTAAATTATCGGTTGCTGGAGCCATTGAGCTACTATAGTAAAAGCCGCCGCGATCATCTTCGACCCGAGAGTCCCATCGTGCCTCAATCCACGGGCGCTTAAAAAAATATTCACTTGAGCGCGCGAAGAACTTCTTTGTATAATAAGAGATCTCGGCGCCGCCGGTGTTTTCTATCACGCCGTTCGCTGCCGCGGCTGCTGCATAGGCTTCCTGGCTTGAGGTTAAGAAAATTCCTAATCCATAATTGGGGTGATGAAGCGCGGTGCCTGAGGTCTGCATCCACCTCTCTACGGTCGGAGTAATATTAATTTCTAGGTCTTCATAGCCCAGCGGGAAAGTCTGACGATAAACCGGTGCATCCGAAGCCTCGTTGTCATCCCGGAAATCTCCTCCGATATTTGTCCATGCTGTGGTGGTAGAAGCCGACATCCAGTTGGCTTTACCCAAATCTGAATACTCGTCCATGTCGAGGCCAGTTCCTTCGTCCCACGAACGAGAAACGGACGCGACTACCAAAGTAAAATCTTGTGGCAAAGTCCAAGGATGTTTTGCATTGCTTAACTTAAGGAAAAAATTAACACTGCCGCTGGCTGGAATTGCTGCAGCGGTTCTGTCTGCGCTGATTGCAGTAATAGGAAACTTTACCATAGCTCGACAAAGTTCCTGGGACTTGCCGAGTGAGGAGCCGGAGTTTTGTCCATATATAGAGAATACTTCTATGGAATCTGCATAGCCCATATTAGAGCCAGTGCCGCGGCTGTTGGCCGTCAGGCTTGCCTTAAAAGCATTTGTAATAGTAGTGTCGGCGCTACCTGTATATCTTTTAAACCCCATTACTTAATGCTTCCTCTTATATCTGTATTCGGGAATTTCATTTCAAAAACGACATTTTCCTCTGCTAAAATACGCAAATTATCTGCACTAGTGTTGGCGGCAAAATCATAAGAAGTTCCGCTATAAGAGGCACCAGATTTTTCAACTATCTTAACAGTTATGACATCTAAAAGACCCTCGACTTTATTAAGAGTTTTATAAATTTCAGATATCATAATTGGCTCTCCAATATCATAGGAGTGTGAAAATTTCTTGGCCAATGCTCTAGCAGCTAGATTGATAACATTATATTGATTAGCGCTCATATCAATTGCTGCTTCGTATTCAATACCAAAATTTACTATCTTTGCATCAAGAATGTCGATAGTATCATTAATCATTTTATACTGTGAGATCCAATTCTTAATATTATTTTTCAAAGTAGCATTTGGAACAGTCAATTTACCGCTCTCATTTTCAGAAACCACATATAAATTTAGATTTCTCTTATAAGCATTAAAATCTCGAACTATAGTTACTCGCTTAATCCTTCCAAACTTTGCAGGCATCCCATAACAAATAGCCTTATAATCTTCAGCTGTTACCGCACGATTTTGTGTAGCAAAATAACTAAATGCTCTTTGCTTAATTTCATCTGAATTTGGTAGAGCGATGCTTCCCACAAACTGTTCCTCATTTACTACCTCCACCGACTCAACAACAGCCGATCTTTTTGGGCCCGTTAATAAGTTTTCTTCTTGAAAGATAACTATGGGTCGGCTCACCTCCGTAATTGAATTCACAGAAGCATTAACATCTAAAGTTGTGTTATATCGAAATGAAATGACTAAATCGGTATTTGCAGGGGCTATACCAAATTTATCTGTGTTGAGAAGCTTCGTGGGATCAAAGCCCGTGTCCGTAATATAGTCGCGACCCAACATATCAAGCATCAAATTGCCCGGGTCGACCACAGAACTAGTTGAAAGTTCGGAATCGGAGCCATATCCAAATTGCAAAAATGTTTTTCCATTTTCGAACTCAACCGTAAACCTTCGAGGAACAGGGAAAGGTTTTAAAATATTGGGAACAGATGCTCGAGTAGCCGTTGTATTCCTCACAGCTTTATAGATTACGTTTTGAGTTAAGTGGTCTACTTCATAGTAACGATGACCTTCCACATCGTAAACGCTTACAATGTTATTAATTTTTGCTATCGAAAGAGGTATCCTCCTGAACCTTTCAAAATTTCCCAGAGAAACCCGATCGCGACCTAGGCGTCCAGAAACCGCGCGGCCTTGTGCGCGGATTACAAAATGAGTGGGGCCTCCCGTGCTGCCCGCGTCACTTACTACTATCTGATTTTGTTCTTTCTGAAAATCAACATCATCAAGGAGGGTATAAAAGCCGCCCGTATCGGCGGTAAACTCGGAGCCGGCCTTAAGAATAGGAACATAGTTGGTGTCGGGGCCTTGCGTTGTGGTGGAAGCCGGGATCTTTATGTAGAACGTCAAAATTCCATACGAGGAGGGATTTGGATTGAGCTTAAGCCCCATCTGACGCACAAGCCTTACGACATTATTATATTCAATAGCTGTATCTAGAAAGCTTTCGTTTGCCTGGTAATCAACATAAAAAGACAGGATATCCCCAATATAGGAAACGGTGTCCAACATAAGAGAGCCAAAACTTGCTTGATTAAAGTCTTTGTAGGTGTTGGGATAGTATCTTTTTACAAAATTTTCTAGATCTTTGCGGATTGATGCAAAATCTCTGCTTGTGTAATCGATGGCCTCTAATTTTTTTGACATGCACCTACCTCAGTATAATTAGTTCGTATTTGTATCAAGCTGCAGCATTCCCGTCATTCGCAAAGGCAAAATTTTATATGTAATTGTTGTATGTACATCATGAGGAAATAAACTAGGATCATTTTCGGGCGTTTTGAATGCAACTTGTTGTATCTCCACAAAGGGCATGTATTGTGCCACTTGTGAGCGAATTCGAGACGTTATCTCTTCATAGGTCATCTCGTCATTTAGTTCAAATAGGTACGCTTTAAGTCCCACGCCAAAATTAGTATCCATCATGCGCTCACCAGGGTTGGTGAGTATCAACATCTTAAGATTCTGTGTTACTAAAGTTGGATAATCCTGAATCAATTCAAACCTGCTTGATTCAATTGGTAATAATGGTGCTAATCCGGTTGTCATCTTCCGCCCTCTCAATAATTATTTGAAAACATGTTTTTTTTAACAAACATTCGAACTTTGTCCATCAGCAGCATTCTGCTGAGAGTTGCCTGTCCCCTCTGCCTCGGCCTCTTCATTGCTTGCTGCGTCTAGAAGCATCAGCAAAAGATAAATTATTCCCAGTGGTGTTGGAGGCATCATAAGAAGGCCCGCGATTGATCCCGTAAAGTCTACGCCCTTCACGGTCATTTTTGGACCAAGAGAGGGAGCCTCAAGCGGTCCGGGAGGATCTGGCAATGCAGCGGTAGCTTCAGCATTCATCGTGTTAAGACCGCAGAAAGCTAGTGCTAGTACTTGTTCTCCGTCTAGGGCGCTAAGCATTGGCTTAATAGGTGATTGATCTGGCTGTGTACTCTCAGCAAGATCAATGCCTACATCAATCATCATGATCACATAATTGAATACCATCCCCGTGATGTCTCTAATAATCTTAGATATTGCAACATGCGGGTCAACCATTTCTACCAAACCCTTGAGAATCTTAATGGGTGTTTCGCGAAGCATCTTAAGTATATATTCACGCATATTGCCTTGCAGGCCGGCCTCTTCATTCGCCAACTCATTATTTAGCTGAACCATGTTCGACCCTTCGACAAGGTCGGGCGGGCGAGAGGCTCTCGAAATAACGCCAAATAAATCCAAAATGTTCAACTTGGTTGTTTCAAAATTTCTCTCTATTCCCGGGAAAAAACTATTTGTAAGCCCCAGATTATAAAGTACCGGCAGCATCATGACCATTTCAGGATTAAAGGTTTGATTAATAAACCTCGAATACTCTAGGTCATTCTTAATTTTAGGGATATGATTGCTTGGCTCAGTCCTATTAAACCTTTTAACTTTATCGAAGGTATTGGCGGCAGTGCTGGGTGCGCCCGGGCCTAAGGGAGGACCCGGAGGGGTTGGAGGCGCTTGTTGCATGCCGAAGCCGGGTGGCCCTTGCGTGGGCGGCGGAGAAGTTGCAGCGGCACCAAAATCCGGGAGGTCGTTGGGGTTAAAATCTCCATAGTCATAAATATTTACCGTAAGTAAATCACCCAAAATCTGAGCACCCTCAGTTGCACTATCTAAATCAACTTGTGCTGAATCCAAAACCGAGTCTTTGCCGATTGCACGAGGTTGTTGCTGCAGCGCGAGGGTCATTAAATCTCTTACGGGGCCTGGCCTGAACGATTCAATAAACGGAGAGCCGGCCTGATCCCACTGGGCATCCCTGTATTCCGCGGTTCTATAGTGTGGAAAGTTAAACATTAGTTTATACCCAAGCTTAAAGCCCTCAAATATAGGAAGGACACCATCCGTTAATTCTATCATATCTATAAAATCAACCGCGGTGCTAGTGCGCACCGGCATTGCCCCTCCAGCAGGACTTCCCAAAATTGACTGCAGTTGCAGAGTATGCCGAGTACCGCCCGTAGGCCTGGCGGTGTTCTGGGCTATGAAGTCCGCAGTCGTGTCGGCTACTGGCGGAGGCTGGTAAATGTGGCGCCCGATGAGATCCCACGCCGGCGGCATGTCGCTTTCGATAAATGCCTTCCTGAAAGCTGCAGCCTGTTGATCCCATCCTTTTTGTAGTTTTTGAAGTTCCCTAGGATCCCATGGGATATCAATCTCTGACGATGCTAAATCGTTCCAATTAGATATGCCAGACCAGTGTGCATATTTAGCAAAGAAAATACGTCCCTCGCCTGATTTCATGGGAGCATTTTTGCGTCCATAAGGAGCTTTATAAATACCCAATATATCCTTGATAAAAACATCCTCAAACAGTTCACCAGTGCCGGTCGTCTTAAGAATATTGTTGATAGACTGCATGGTATTCACCATTTGGCCGCAGACCTCATAAGTATATCCCATTCTTTCCTCTATCAAAAATTCAATAAGCTGTTTAAACTTTACCTTTCTAATATTTGTCCCGGCATCAAGATATGGCACAACAGTGTTGGGAGTAAAAGAATGAGCTATTCCGCCTGCTTTTTTGGCTTGTTCTCGGCTGATAAGCTTTTCGAAATGACCATACAAAAATTCTTTTATCGCACCACGATCGCTGGTAAATCGAGTTTCTAGCTCGCTTATCATACTAGTGAGGAACAACTCTCTTATTATTGGCTTATTAAAAATTTCTTCAAATTGAAATGCACTAAATACAAAAATATTTTTAATTAAAAATTCAACAATATATACTTGTATCTCAAGGTTGATCAGGGCTAATTTGAGAGCATCTCCAGACAACTCCTGGGCTGTTCCCCCGTCGTTGCAGGACCCTTGTCGAAAATTCTTCTTTGCTTGATCTAGGATTCCTCGCACATCCAACAAATCTCCAACTTGGGAAGGCTCACAATTTGAATTATCTTTAAAAAGATTTAACTTATTAAGCTTCGTCATAGTAAACATACCATTGCGCTGAATATAATCAAATGATCTTTTCATTACACCATTTAATACTGTTGGAAAAACCTGTTTTTGCAGCTTATCTTGAAGATATCTTTTATCTCCGGCGCTCAAGGAATTATTAGAAAGCGCTACGAGTTGCTTTTGAAGCGGATAGGTAAAGTTAAAAATATAAGGGTTGAATCCAGACTCAGTACCATAATGTCCCAAAGCGGTATCGGGGGGAGCCATGAGCATCCCGGGGGCCGCGGTCCCATAGAACGGAGTAAAAGAATCATCAGGCACTGCAATATGCAGCCACCCATTTTCAACACCCGGAAGCAATCCTGATGGAATGCCCAGTCTAAAGACCGGTCGGCGCCCGGATTGTATATCATCGTTAGAATAATACTCGATTCGTATAGGATTGATGTGGGGAATCACCTCTTTAAGAAAATTATATTGCAATCGAAGGCGCCCATATTCATCTGTAGTTTTGTCCTGCAGCATTTTAGAATAATAGGTTCTCTCGCTGCCGGCAGATCCATACTCAAACCGTCCGGTTGCTTCTAGAATAAACTTGCCGGTGACTCCGGGAGATTTAGTAATCGTACGCCAAGCATTATCTGGCTTGTCTCCTCCCTGAATGTCAAGGTATTCTGGTGGGGACTGATGCGCTATAGCCATAAAATTGTTATAAAAATCCGTAGGAAACACATAGGTAACATTAGGAGGGTTCCCTCCTGACTGTTCTATGGTATCTTTTACGCGATTTACAGCTTTTTGGGCCTTGGCCATTTCGGCCCGGGCTCCCTCATCAAGGGCATCTTCTAAAATAGAATTCAGAATAGGCATCAGCGCACGAAAATCGTCCAGACTTCCTCCCAGCTTAGCTAAATTTAAATCCGGGCAAACTGCCGGGTCGATTTCTAAGCCAGAATTAAGTATCTGATCAAATATATCGGCGATAATAGAAATAAACGTGGGATCCATAACTGGCGGCTCGACACAATCATCACCAATCTTCCCCCGTGCGCAAGTATCTTGCAGGGCTTTATTAAGCGCAGGATTGGCGTTGCCAGCAGTAACCTGTGGCTCCAACAAAGTTGTTCGGCAAGCTTCCACCGAATAAGCAAACTGCATCTTAGCATTTTCAACTGTCATATTAAAAATTGAGGGGATCACTCGGTCCACGATTGGATTGGGAATAAATAGAGGGTTATCTGGACACAGTAAGTCGGGGAGAGGAGCTTCCATAGGAAGGCCGTTGTTAAGCAGATCTGCTAATTTTTGGATGCTTTCCTGGTCGGCCAAAGTTGAAAGGTCGGCTTCGTTTAGACAATAATTTTGAATTCCCTCCCTCACATCAACATCATTCACAAGATCATTGCATATACTAGTAATGTCTGCTAGTGCGGCCATACTAGCAAAAAAGGATAAGATTTGATTACGACTTTGTAAGGGCGGGATCTGTTCCTCGGGCCACCCTTTATTAAAGATAGCTATCTTTTGAATTGTAGTGTCCTGAACATCAGCTGGAGAATTATAAAGGCGACACAATTCTAAAGGTGTAAGGATTTGAGATACCCCCGAAAGGTAGTCGAAGCCCTTTTCTTGATTTAGCCCAAATCGTTTGAACGCGTTATCTAATCGATCTTGCATCTCTGGATCTTCAAGCGGCTTACCCCCCTTTGGGTTGTCCCTCATCGCAGCTGCCGCATCGATTGCGCCCATTTCTTCAGGCCGATTGAGCAGATTGTCACAATTAAATTTAATCATATCGGCCAGGCCGGAGACCAAATCCAGAAGTGTTTCGGCTAAAATCTGTAAAATCATGTCCCGGATCTGCTGCCAGAGGGGAGGATCGCCGAGAATATTAAATGCTATTTTAATATCCGGGAAGTCTGGGACCACCATAAACGGTCTAGGGATCTTGGGTTTTTCATAATCTTCTATGAACTGCGCAAGATCTAAGGCCTGATCAATTGCCTGTCTTAGACGATCTAGTGTGAAATTACTCCCCATCGTCAAGCAAATCATGGCTTCGGCAATGAGGTTCTCAATCCCTAAACGCAGCAAAATTCCGTCCAGAATCGCCAGAGTATCCCGAACCTGTTTTGTGGCGCCCCCCTCTCTAGAAGAAGTTTTATCGCGCGATAAGGCAGCTACTGCGTCATTATAGGCCGATTCTGCATCCAAAATTCGGAGCTGGCCAGCCTGTTCGCCGACGTCCGGGGCGTTCTCTGCGTTGCGGAGTTTTGCTTCGGTATCGGTCACCGCTTGTTCCAATGTTTTTCGCTCTTCGGCAGCGACAGAAATGCCTTTAGCCTCTTTAATCATGGCCTTGATGTCGTCCATTAATTTTTTAATTGGAAACTTAGATTCAAACTTTTTGCTCGCATTTTCTGTAAGTAAAGCCGCCATGGTGGAGGGGTCATCAAGCGCAAGCTCTAAAGCAGCCATTTCCTCGCCCGATACAAACGTACTTATAGTTGTGGCAAGACTAAGCGGATTGCTAACATCTAACTTTATAGAGCTTTCAGCAGCTTGGAAAATTGTATTAAATAAAAGGGGGTCGACACCGGGAGGAGGAGGCGCCTGAAAGCTCAATTCGACTGACCCATCTTCTGCTTCAACATCTACCGGACTATTTTCTCGGACAGTTTCCCAAGTTGGTGTAGCTAACAATTTCCCATAGGTATCTTTGATAAAGTTCATGATACTGGGTAAACCAGGGCCGGAGGCGCCATTATTTTGGGCGCCTTTGATGATTCTTTGGTGATTAATTAAAGTCATCATCACCCAGCGATCCTGAATTGAGGCCTTATATTTTATAAGTGAAAACATACCTATCTTAAGCGGCTCAGTAATGGTCGTTCTGCCCATATCAATTTCGTACGTGGCAGACTTTATTTTTTGTTTGGCGTCTACAACTATTCTTAACACATCCTCGTTGGTCAGCGACGGCACATCCCTTCCAGATAAATTCATATCTCTTCGTACGTTAGCAACCAAATCTGAGACAATATCCCTGACCTCGGTGCGAATTGCTTCTAAATCAAGAGGTATTTTAAGAGGAACGGGGTACCTAGTAAGTTGTTCATGATATGCTTTCAACGCATCGCCCAACTCATTCATTGTTCCAATTGTAATCCCAAGCTTAATAATCACAGTTCCACCCAACGACGAGGCTGTACCTGCGCTCTGTTGTTCAAGAAAAAACTCTTGTGCATCGTCAAAATCCGGAAATCCCGAACTATAAGTAGGCAGGGGGCGCGTCTGACCAGGTACCAAACAAATTTCTCCTGATTCCGAGGCCTCGAGGGCTTCTACAACTGCAGGCGACTGGGCAGTAGAGGGATTATAGGTTCGAAGGGCCTCGCGAATCTTTTTAAAATTTACTGCCCCGGGGACAGTGTTATATAAATATTTAGGCGCCGTAGGAGCACTAGACGCAATATCTGCCGGGCCCTGATCGGATTTTATAAAATCTAAATTTCCGAGAATGTCCTTTCTAATCTTCTTGTAGGTAGTGCTAAGGCCCCTCGACCCTTTCCCCTTGTTATAAATAAAAGGATAAAATTCAGGCAAATAAAATTCTATAAAGGCATCAACAGCTGTATCTTTTAAGTCTTCTTCTGGGGACTTTTTTGCCTTTTGATTACGCGTTACGGCCGGCTGGAGGATAACAGCATAAAGACCCTTATCAATATTAAACCAAGGAATATTGGAGGGAAACTTCTGAAATACATTGAGGCTGTCAAAATCAATAGTCATAATTAATTGGTATTGTTATACCTACTAAGAATGGGGCGCTCGCCCTGAATCCCAATTCCGGGAGTTCCCCCTAGGTATTTAAACTGAATAGCAATGCCGCCCTTTTTGCCGTCCAATAGATCCTCCGACATGCAAGGAATTTCTACATTCAGGGCCGTGTATACAACGGATTCGATGGTCTTCTGCATCGACTTCAAGGGAGGCGATGTGGATTGGGGGCCCCCAATCATAAACGGGGAGTAATGTGTATGATGAGCTAGCGCGGTGAAGATATTTCGATTATAGTCCATATATGTAACAAGTCGATCTCTCAGCTGGTTAACGTTAGCAATAATATCTTTTAAGCATGCCTGTAGGTTGTAGCCCTTAACCAGAGGCTGCATATCCGCATCATCGTTCATGGCTATCAAATCAATGCCGTATCGGGCGATATCCACAGGCGTTGTTTCTCCTCCTTGCGAATTTTTCTTATCCGTGCGCGTAATGAGCTTGATGTTCTCGCGCGCTATAAATCTCAAAGTATCTGCCTTTAGGGCGATTGTAGAACGAGGCTCCTGCAGGTTTACGTTTCCTACAGTTCCCGCGGGAAGATCGAAATAGTTAACGTGATCTACCGCAGCCTTCTGGCTTATATAAATGCGGGCAGCATCTTTTTTAAAATTAGGATTAACTATTAGTTTTTTGCCGTTATCCCCATGACGCCTTGCTTGATATCCAAGCATCCCCGCGACGATATCTATGGATGAACAGTGTATATTTCCCATTCCTCCATAACCACTGGCCCTGCTGTGGGGTCGGTCATACCCCAAAACAATATGCGAGTTGCCAGGGAAAGCAATTCGTTTCTCATCAGAGGAAACGGCGTACTTGGGAGAATCATACTCTTTGCGGCCGGTGCCGGCCATTCCCATAAACCGCGCTTTCGCGGGGGCCGGAAGAGCATCAAACCTTTTTTTCATCTCCTCAGGTAAAATAGCTCGCCATTGCTCAACTATAGTTTTATTTAAAGGACTGCCCATTCTTATACTCTCTCTTTCTATTCAAACCAATGACTCGTTTTGTTTACGGAATTGATCGAGTCGCTGATCGCTTTGCCCATTTCATTGAGTTTTCCCCAACCAGCGTTCGATGCCGCGCCCAATATGTTTGCTTCCTGCTGGCTAGTCACATTATTAAATTCGCGGCCGCGCTCGTCGCCCATTAACGAAGCCTTAAACAGGGTTACCGCGACCTTTGCCGCATACTCGTGGGTCTCATCGCTCGGATCTTTGGTGCCGAGGAGATCCGGGGTGGCTACTAGTTCGGAGCCACCAACTCGCGCATAGAGCGCTTTGTATGTAATGCCGTTCCAGCCGCGGCCGCGGAAATTGAATCCATCTAGATCGGTTTTGTGTTTGGCCCACGATGAGGCGTTTTTGACACCATAAATATGACTAAAAAAGTCCACGTCACTATTGGCTAATTCCGCTAACTCTGCCTCTGTAAATTTTGGGCCGCCGGGGTTGTTCTGGCCGGACTTGTACCCAGCTTTACCCCCAAACTTGCGCTTGATAGGACCTCCACCTACCCCTGCCCAGCTTCCCTCAACCATCCTTCTGCCCATGTTCGATTCTTTAGCTGTGACCGCCAGAAGAGCTATTCTCATAAATCTATTCGTAATGCCGGCTTCTTTCATATGACGCTCCATATATGCAATTCTCTTCTTGAACTTGTGCTGGGCGTACGGGCCGGTGCCAATAATGAGACTATCATCATCCGGATCTATATTGGAATTTTCGGGTGGAGCGATGTATTCTTCCTCACTTGAATCATGATACCAGCTAGTGTCGGGAGCACCACCGGTGTTGACGCCCGGCTTTCCAAGTTTAAAGAGGTCCCCGGTTTTGCGGGGAAACATAGAAGTAAACGGAAGTGGAAGTGCATCTCCTATTTCTATAATTTGGCCGGAACTTAAATTAGGAGTATTACCACCCGCGAATTTAACCATTACCCATGTTCCAGCAGCGATAGGCTTATCACCTCCGGTGACTCCCATCGCAACTCCAACATCAGGCATTGAGCTAACACCCTTTATAAAAGTATCTTTTTTGGTAAGATCTTCGCAGCCGGTGAATGGGCACCAACTCGTCCCCGCGATTGCGGGAGTTAAAACCTTATAAACATAATTATAAACCTCAAAACTAGGTCTTTGGGCTGCTGCATAGCGCATGCGATCAATAACATTTCGCGGCTGCGGTACTGTAACGGGGGTACGGCCCATTACTATGCCTTGCATTGGATTAGGCAATCCACGTTTGCTTGAAACTGTTTCTCCTCGAAGGGCCAGAGAAATGGCGGTGGTCGATTTAAGAGTGCGCCGGTCGGCGCTATATGCATCTGGGTTCGGAACGCCACACTCGCTGAGGCCCTCGCAATCTATACCACAAAGCTCTAGAGTCTTTTTCTCTTCGGCCATTATTGCTCCTCCGTCTCATTCAGTAAATCAAATATTTGTTCTTTATCATCCGCACTTAAGCCAACTTGATAAGATGTTTGTTTTTGCAAAAGGGCAGCGAGTTTAACTAATTGCTCATTTGAGCGCTGGAGGTTTTCTACATATTTTGCTGCTATGGGGCCCAGTTCGCGGCGCGAGGAGTCAGAAAGTTTCATATCCTGTATGGCATCCATAAGAAGAGACTTTGCCATAGCGCGGTCCTCCCTGATGTTTGTTGTTGTCTCGTCGATATAATCTTCTAGATTTAAATTTCGCCGCTTTCCCATTTGTTCTTAAATACCCTATATCGCTTTCTTAATTTGTTTAAATTATTAACCACCTGTTTGGTGTTAAGCCCGGTTATCTCCCTCAAGTATAAGTAAATAGCTTTTTTGTTGAAAATTTCTATCTCATCAGCAGAGTCTAACAATATTCGCACCGCCATCAATACTTTTTTCTCATTTTCCTTGAGCATAAAAGAATCCCACGTTTTCATCTCTGTACCAAACGAAGCCCAAAACTCTAAATCCTGTCTTTTAGATTCATACGTGGGAACCTGTGAAATTAAGTTCTCTTCCAGTGGATTAACGAGATCCTCAAGATATACTTCGGTTCTGTTTTGTTTCTGTGTTTTTTTGACTTTATGAATAAACCAGTTTTTTGTAACAACTGAAAAATAGGAAAAAGCTTTAGATCCCTTTTTGGGGTCATATTTATTTAAGATAGTTGTAAGCCAAATTTTACAATCATCTTTATGAGAATCAATATTGGGAAGACTTGTGAACCTATAAGTATAAATTATCTTGTCCACCATTTGATCAAATGCCGGCTGAATATATTCTATATAAAGGGCTGTTCGAAGGTCTCTGTCATTTGTAGCAGCATATTTAACAATCGCATCTTCGTGGACCTTCGTAAAATAATAATTTTTAGTCGACTTCTTGCGTTTCGTCTTCTTGGTAGACGTCATCTAATTCATCCTCTAGTTCTTCATCTAAGGTATATTCAAACGTATCTCTAAATACCTCTATTTCGTCACTTACTTGTTTGATCCTATAAACCATTTCTTGTATCATAGGTTCACCATGATAACTTTCCATACTATATAAATTGCCTATAAAAACCTGAAATGATTTGGTAACAAGAAACAGATCAGATAAATTTTCTGATATAAATAAAAATTTTCTTAGGATTCTTACCAAATACCAAACAAGAAAAATATTAAATAGTACTGAAAATACAGCTATAGCTACAAGGTAGATCATCTTTTCTTTTGCAGCTCTTTTTTCTGGTGGCGTAGCTCTTCCCGAGAAGACTTTATAAAATCTTCTGTCGTTTCACCCACTTTGCTGCCGCGTTTAGACGGCTTCTCCTGCGTTCTAAACGTTGTAAGTTTCTTGGTAAGAGAAGATTCTTTATCGCACTCGGGGCATTTGCTAACTACTTCATCCGATAGATGTTGAATAACCACATCTTTATTGCATGCTCCGCAAACATATTCGTACCGGGGCACGATCTATTCCTCTATAGAGGAAACAACATCTTCTAAACCGACATTTTCTAAGCTTACAACGGGAGGATTTGTAACAATCAAAGTACTCTGGCTTGAATCACCGTCACCCACTTGAAAATTCATTTCCTTAAGAAGCGGTACAATATCGCTTTGTTCCAATAACGATTTTTGAAGAGCCATCATCAAAGCGCCAATGGCTTGATTTGCAAGTTTCACTACCTCTTCCTTTCTAGTACTTTGAGGCGCTCATCAATATCCTTAAGATGGGTTTCCATATCTCGCGAGTGGTCCCGGAATGCACTACGCAACATCTGATCTGTTAGTTCGCGAACCTGAGCCTCAGTAAGTGTTTCCCGCGTTGGTGTTTGTTTCTTGGCCATAATTTTATTCCTTTCTAAAATTTGAGTGGTAGAGTATTCCCCGATTCTATCAAAATATTTAACTTTTTTGGCAAATCGTGAGCCTACTATTTCTTTGCCTTTCCAATCCGAGCCCACTACCATAAATGTCGGACGAAATTGCTTAACATATTTTTCTAGTTCCTGTGGTGTATCAAATATTACCACTTCATCAACATACTTTAAAGATGTTAACATAGTTTTACGATCTTCTTCAGTATTATAGGGTCTATTTGTACCCTTATCAATTTTTACTTTCTTGTCTGAGTCAATACCCACCACCAAATGCTTACCTAAAGATTTAGCATATGAGAGCATTTCTATGTGGCCGCGATGTAAAATATCAAAACATCCGTTTGTCCAAACCGTTTTCATTGGGCTGTATTCACTCCTCTTTTCTGCACCACTTGAGTAGCACAGCTATTAGCATATTCAATAGCCTCTTCAATATCAGGATTATGATTATAGCTGACCGCGAGCGCGGCGATAAAAGTATCACCAGCACCAGTTAGGTCTTTAATTTCTACAGCATCCACAGGATATATCTTATCATTGTGGCTGCAGCCGCTAGCGCCTAGCGTAATAATTAATTTGGCTCGAAAGTCATCAGTAATTGTTGCCTGAGTTTTTTCAAACTCATAATTATTTATTTTAATATATTTAACGCCAGTGCACCACGGGCCCAATACACGCTTCGTATCCAAAAAAACATTTTCATGCTTAGAGGCAATATATACTATATCTTCCTCTTTCAAAAATCCCTTGCAGTAATCAGAAATTACTATAAGACCATATTTTTCAAATTCAATTGTCTTTACATCATAGTTTTCTATTGCATCATCATTAATATCAATACGTATAAACATCTGATTGGTGTTCTTATGGATATAACGCGTCTTAATAATGTGAGGCCAATTATTGTTGGTAACAATATCACACTCGGTTCCAAGAGCTATTATATTTTGCCTCACATTCATCGCCATTCCACAATTTTCTACTTGATCAATAGGGTTAAAGACGGGCGCAGGAGCTTCAGGGCAAAGCCTTTCGACTTTCCCATAGCAAAAGATATCTTTGCAAGTCTCTCCTATCACCAATATTTTTTTCATTTTACCTCGACAAGAAATTGCGGCCTGAGTTCACCCGTTCTCTCCAGTAGTTTAGTAAGTCTAACATAGTCTTATCAAAGGAGATCTCTGGGGTCCAGCCCGTATGGTTTGTGAACTTGGTTGTATCGGGCACCTGTAAATCTGCATCGATCGGCCGCAGGCGACTTTGCTCTACCTCCACTTCGATTCCCTTTACGGTGGACAGGCTTACAAGATGATTAAGCATATCTCCGACCGTGCAAGAAAAAGTTCCTCCGATATTATAGTATTCGCCGGCGGTGGGGTTTATAGTAACCAACATATGGTAAGCTCTTACCGCATCGCGGACGTCTGACCACGTTCTGAGGGAGCTAAGGTTGCCGACTTTTATGATAGGGGGTAGTTTTCCTCCCTCGATCATCGCTATCTGTTTCGCGAAGGTTGACTCAGCAAACACGTCTCCCCTCCGAGGGCCCGTGTGTGTGAACATACGAGTTGTCATTATAGTAAGTCCATAGGCCTGTGCATAATAGCGACCAACAAGATCCGTTCCTACCTTTGAAATTGCATAGGGCGACGCGGGGTGAAAGGGAACCTCTTCATGAATAGGCAGATATTCCTTGGGGACTCGGCCAAAGACCTCAGAAGATGCACAAACATGAATAATTGGCCGGCACTCTGACTTACGAATCGCATCGAGCAGCTTAGCGGTGCCCAATATGTTGGTATTCAAAGTATCAAGGGGCGCCTCAAAACTAGTTTGAGGATAGCTCTGCGCAGCTAGGTGAAATACATAATCTGGCTCCGTCAGCTGAATTGTATAGATGAGTGAAGATAGATCGTTAAGATCTCCGTATACCAACTCTATGCGGTCCTTCTTGTTAATCTCTGGAAGCAAATGATTCAAATTATCAAGATCGTCGTTCCAGCGGGCCAGTCCATATACCTCCCAATCAGTGTGGGCTAATAAATAATCAGCCAAGTGAGAGCCAACCATCCCAGTAATACCGGTAATCAATGCGGATGTCATAGAATATTCTCCTTATACCACGCTAGCGTTCGTTTGATTCCCTCGTCTAAAGAAATTTGAGGTTTCCACCCCAGTTCTTTGAAGGCCTTCGTGCAATCTAAGAACAAGCTTGTTTTAATCGTGGGTTTTGAAAGGTCATGTTTTACTGCAAGTGGACGCTCAGAAGCGCTGATGATCTTTTTTACTAGATCGATAACCGGTACTGCGGATCCTAGGCCCACGTTAAATAGTCCAAAACGCGCCTTTTGATGCGTTAAGGCCGCATCTACGAAGTTAACGAGGTCATCAACATGTAGAAGATCACGCTCTTCTTCACCAGTGCCCCATACATTTACAACGCCAGTTTCATTAGTCATCACCTTGGTAACAGTCGCCCCGAAGACATGACTTCGCTCTAGATCATATTTATCATAGGGCCCGTACATATTAGAATGACGCATCACAGTATGTGTAGTCTTCCCAAGACCTGCATAAAACTCACACATTTTCTCAATGTACACTTTTGTATTTCCTACGCCGAAGTATCGATCAAGAAGAGGCTTATTACCATCAAAATCTTCCTCGCTCGTTGGATCTTCCTTCGGCTGGTACATCACCGTGCAGCTGGGAAACACAAAATGTTCCACTTCACGGTCGAATGCGGCACGGAGGAGGAGTGAATTCATAACGGCGTTGTCAGTAACGTGAATATAAGGCCGATTGACGATATCCTTAGCCCCCGACGTAGTGGCTGCAAACTGTAGGATGATATCTACTCCGTCGGTAACACGCCATACGTCTTCTTCATTGTTAAGGTTTGCCGAGACCCATTCTACCTTATACTGTGTAAGGGGCGGCTTCTTGTGCCATACAGCGCGCACATGATAGCGATCATCGTTAGAATATCTCTCTAAGAGATTGCGACCAATAAACCCCGTGGCGCCACATAATAATAAAGTTTTTTTACTCATAATACTCCTTCATAAACAGCCTTACAACATCTAAAGAGGATCGGCTTGGGTAGGGATACAAATTTAGAATCCCTCTAGAATTTTCCAAACTAGTTTGATATTTATAATCTCCAAATTGCGTACCCCTGCGATAATAACTCCCCAATTCAGCTAAAGAAACATTGTCGGAGGACACAAAATTATAAACTCCAGTCTTCTCCATGGTAGCGCTGTCCGTTACCCCTTCTAATATATCACTTTGTAGAACATAATTAAAGACAGATTCGCCGGCGAGAGTTAGCTCGTCCCCCTCCAGTAACTTAACTAAAGAGTTTTTTCTTATGGTGGGTCCCAGTATTGCAGGAAGCCTCAAAATCAATGCATCTTTCGACCTTTTTCGAACTAAGTCTTCCGCACACCTCTTCATAAAACTATAAGGGCTAAAGGGACCATATATATCAACAGAGGAAAAATAAACAAATTTAGCATGTGGAATATTTAACAACTCTTCTGTTAAGAATAAATTGTCCTCCGCATAAGAACTATAATCGTCTAAGTCTCTCTTTGAATTGAACGCGGCATGCAAGATGATCAAGCCATCGCTTTGAGCAGCTTTCTCCAACATCTTTTCTTTGTTATCCCGATCAACACCGAGAGGCCCGGGCAGTCTTTCATAAAGGTACTTTCCAAGACCCGAACGAACGCCTGTAACCAGATATGTTTTACTTCCTAAAGGCGTTATGTCGTCGATCGACAATTGCTTTGTTCTCCTTAAACCACTTAATCGTATCGATTATGCCCTCTTCAATTGAGATAGTGGGCACAAACCCATGCGAATTGGCGCGGCTCATATCAAAAACTCTTCGAGCATCGCCGCGGGGCTTCGTTGTATCCCAGCGAACTTCAATGTCTTTGCCGCAATGCTCCACTACAAAATCTACGATCGTTTTGATGGTAACACCATCCCCAGATCCAAGATTCACTGGCTCCGTGACACCCTTTTCTACCACATGGATCATTCCAAGAGCAACATCCTTAGAATGAATGAAATCACGAATCGGAGATCCATCGCCCCACACATCTAAATGATCATTTTCCAGAGCCTTCCGAATGAGCGATGGTACTACCATAGCATTCTCCGGATCAAAGTTATCATATGGCCCATATACATTTGCAGGCCGTACAATAGAAACGCAGTTCCAACCATACTGGATAGAATAAGCTTGTGCTTGAAGTTCTCCAATTCTCTTGGCCCAACCGGCGAATCGATCATTGTCTGACGGGAACGTGGTCCAGACATCGTCTTCTTTAAAAACTTCTGCGGGATGATAAACTCCCACGCTGCTTGTAAACAAGTACCATTTGACTCCCTGGCGCCGGGCGGCTTCCATCATGTTCGTATTAAATTGGAGCATCGGCACCATGAAATCAGCTGGCTGTTCTCGGCACATCTTAGGCGACCCCTTGACCCCCACCAAATTGAAGACATAATCCATGCCTTCACAAATTTCTAAACACTTGTCAAAATAGGTAAGGTCAGCCTTAAGAAACTCAACTCCCGGGGGGAGTCCCACTGGTGTATCCAGGGACACCACAGAAACCCGGGCCCCTCGGTTTACCAACAGGGAAACTAACTGTCTCCCTATCATGCCGGTACCTCCGGTTACTAATACTTTTTGTCCATTAAACATTGTTAAGCCTCTCACATAAATCTATAATCTGCGCCTCTGTTAGGTCGGTATGGTTGCCTATATACAAGCCGTAGTCATGAATATAATCAGCCGTATCTAGGCGCCCTGAGATTTGATACTCATATTGGCCCTCAACAAGGTACGGCTGATGGGCCTGATTGCCCCCTCCGGCCGTTCCAAGGCGATACTCTACACCAACCTCCTCTAAAACGCCTGCGACGCGGCACAGAAGCTCTCTGTCCGCCTCCTGCAGGATTAGGGGCAGCGCAAAATTGCTATTGCCCTCCAAGGCATAGTCGGTGTAAAAACGATTAGAGTCCAAATGAGAAACCCAGCATTCCATATTCTCCACGCGGTGCTGGATGTTCGAGTCGAGACGGTGCATTTGTTCAAGTCCCAAAACCGCGTTCATTTCCATACTGCGCAGGTTATACCCGGGCACCGCAAAGGTAAATAATGGGTTAAGACGAGGATAGTTCTTCTTGTAGCGCTCTTGAAATGCCGGCGAGGCCTCGCGGGTCATCCCGTGAGACCGATAGAGCCGCGCGTATTCGTGGATCTCTGGGTTGTCGGTGCATACGGCGCCTCCTTCAATGGTGGTAATGTGGTGGCCAAAGTAAAACGAAAAGTTGGACATGTCGCCAAATGTACCAACTTTTTGGCCGGCATATGTGGCGCCATGGGATTCACAGCAATCTTCAATTAAAAGGATGCCTCTAGAGCGCGCGAAGCTTAGAAGTTCTTCCGACATAGCGTTGAACCCCATCGCGTGAACCAAAATAATAGCCTTGGTGTAGGGGGTTACGGCCGCAACAATATTTTCATAGGTGATTGAAAAATTGTTCTTTTCGACATCAACAAAAACTGGCGTCATCCCTAAATTTACTGCCGGTGCTATGTCCGACACCCATCCAATCGGCGGAACGATTACTTCACCAACGCCTCTCAGGTCTTTCACAATGGACATCATGATATAATTTGCAGAAGCGCCAGAATTAACAAAGGTTGTGTGCTTTGTCCCGAGCCACTCAGACCACTTTGCTTCAAACTCTCGCACACGGGGGCCGTTAGTAAATCTCACATTGGGAGTCTTGATAAAATTAATCAGCGCTTCTTTATCTGATTCCGTGATATTGTCATTTATCAGCGGCCACGTGAATTTATTTGGTGCCATAATATTCTCCATGCTCTACCACTAGCGTTGCTCTAGAGTCCTCTCTTTCGTATGCTTCTTTAAAAGCAGGAAAGATATCGGCTGGCTCCTGAAGATCTACGACATTTACATCAGTTAGCATTTGTCTAAATGCTTCAATATGGTTCTGAGTATGCTGAGGGCCGGCATCGATGGGGTGCTTGGCGCCCACTGCGACTCGAATAATAACGCGTGGACGCATCTTGTTTTGCGACATTTCGCGCATCTTATCTAAATGATTAATAAGTTGGTTGCATGCTAAAATAAAAAAATCAAACCTAGGATACATTGTGATCGGTACAAATCCCGTTAACGCCATCCCGGTGGACAGCCCTAGCTGAGTTTCCTCGAACACAGGAAGCTCAATCCTTTTCTCCAGCGGTACGTTCTCTAAGGTGCTGGATATAGCATGGCCGCTCACTCGGCATGCCTGTCCAAGAAATACCGTGTTTTCTTTTGCAGCCAGCCACTCCATAGCCCGAATAAGTTCATCTTTATATTTCATGATTAAAAAT
>Ga0209434_1000085_pt1 | contig 49966 bp, 112 predicted proteins | sample ETNvirnome_2_300_FD_184068 | JGI IMG/M metagenome (GOLD analysis project Ga0209434, IMG submission 184068) | Marine viral communities from the Pacific Ocean - ETNP_2_300 (SPAdes) (version 2) | ecosystem: Environmental > Aquatic > Marine > Oceanic | place: Pacific Ocean | collected 2013-06-22 | reverse complement strand
TATTTTTTTTATGAGGAACTTTGTCGGGGTTAACAATTGCGACATTTAGAGATAAAATAAATGCCAAGATAACAAAACCTGCTCCAAATATAAACCCCAATGTACCCTCTATTCTAAGAATCCCTATACCAATTAATAACAATATAAATGCTAATGTCATATGTACATCACTCCACAATGGGGATTTTTTATATTCCCAGATATTGAATAAACTACTTTGCCCACTCCTGATTTTTCTACAACATCCATACAAACTGGACAAGGTTTTGCCATCCCCAAAAACCCATCTTTCCTTCTTCTACATATATACAATGTATGCTTTTTACTATATTTTAAATTACCTAAAAGCATAACTTCGGCATGTGTTGAAAGAGCATGAGATTTAGAATAATCTTCTCTCATATATTGATTTTTTTGTAATGGATGTGTTTTAATAACATTTGTAGATTGGCCAATTATAGAATTACCTCTGCTTAATATCGCAGCTACAGGTATCTTATGCTCTGATTTGAAAGTCAAAGCATAAGCATATCCAAGCATACGCTTATCACGAATCATCTATCATGCGGGAATCTCACGCCTTCTTTTTTGTAGATTCCCATGATTTGTTTATTAAGGGTTCTAAGCTCATTGTCTTCTGAAACATTTAGGTTTTTCTTTTCTAGCATCTTACAAATTAACACAGCTCTCCTGTTACTAAACTTCATTAGTTGAGCATTAAATTTCATAACCGACTCCTTTGTTTTTGATTAACTTATCCATAAATCCGTCTAATTCTTTTCCATCAAATAATGAAAAACATACTGACTTAACATGTCTTTTTTCTGATCTTATAAAAATGGCAAATTTCTTCTTCCTTATCTTTCCCTCTGGCACTTCAGGATATTCCTCTTTAAATTCTTTTACAAGAGAAACAGCTTTCTTAATTAACAAATCGGCAACCCTAACAGCTTCTTTATATTCTTTCAGATATCGAAGCATGTCTTGCCCTAGCTCCCAATCAAAATCTTTATCTTGACAATACCTATCCATATCTTCTGGGGTTATAATTTCTTCATTACGAATGATAATTGAAGCTGCGTCATAATTCATTGTTGCTTTTGTACGATGCTTGGCCAAATAATCTTCCGATTTTATTTTAACCATCACTTGATCATTATTACATCTAGCAACTATGCCCTCTTTATCAACCCATCCTTTATGTACTGTCTTAACTAATTCTTTTGGATCTGTTGGAAGCGTATGTAACTTAACGAGATTTAACTTTCCTTCTTTCGCTATCTTAACTAGTTTCTCCCAAGTAATTAGTGTGAGATCAGAGTGCTTAATAGCTCCTATAAAAATCAAATCAGTATCTTCATATTTTAATACAATCCTATTTGTGGGAGAAACATATTCAAATAATAAAGAAAGATCTGAGTAAAAATTTAAATCTAATAGCTTTGGATATTTATCTTCTATTGCCGTGTAAAATTTTTCGTAGAATGTCGGACCCTCATCATTCATGGCAAATTGTCCAAGCATAGTTCCTCTAGTCCTCAGCACTAAATTATTATCTATGATAGAACGTATGCATAAACTACCATCTTCTTTATGACTAAATTTTACTGAACTATTATTTTTAAGTGCTATATTTAAAACTTCGGTTTCATCTAAGAACTCACCGTAATTTCCAAATTTGGGCCAGCCAGAAGAGACAACTTTGCCTTCGGAGTTTAGAATTATAGATCTCAGCCATCGCTCTTCTTTAACCCATGTCCATTTATTTTTCTTAGGGCCAACAAATATAAGACCATTTTCTTCATTTATTCTAAATTCATCTTGGCTTATCTTGGAAATATCCAAGTACATTCCGTCTTTTCTTTTTACTAGCATAGCAACTTCCTTAATTATTTTTACTCACTATGAAAAGTTTTGTCTTGGCAACTTTGACAAAGATGACTAATTTTATATTCCTTTTCACTCAATAAATCAGTAAACTTAGAGGCATCATTTCCACACATGACACAGACTTTATTTTTATTCGCCTCGTCTCTTGTCCTTCCAAACATAGATCCAGCCACCTTATTTAAAAAAGATTCCATTTCTGGAGTTTTCTTTTCGGCATCATTAATTGGACCACAACTTGGACAAAAATCTCTTTCATCTTCGATAATATTTGGACATGTTAAACAGAATTTTTCTTCTGGCATTTCTTCTCTCCAATTACAAGTAAAACATAAATATTGATAGTCTTTGCGAATAGCATTCGATAAGGCCATTAATTTTCCACAGCTTGTACATTCAATGTCAGTATATAACATTGGATATTTTGCTCTTAATTCCTTATCATACTCATCATACATTAGCTATCTTCTTTAATGGCTTTATTATAGTTTTAATTTTATCATTAGTTATTTCAAATGGTGATATATACCAAAGTCCACATTTGTAATCTGCGTACTTAACTGTTCTCTTTTGTAAATAAAGTTTAACTAAGGAGTCATCTTTAGAACGATATTCGTCATAATAATAAATATTATTTTCCAATCGCCTCTTTTCTTTCTTGGGAACAAATATATTTCTATGTACAATTTGTTCTGGAGCAAATTCTATATACGGGCCTCTTTCTCCTATGACAACTCTAATATATCCATTAGCAATTAACAATCCGTATGTAGTTTTAAATTCCATTGGAGAGCCATTTGAAATTTCTGGTATATTTAATCTGGGTAAATATTTTTCTCTAACAGTCATCAATCTAACTCCGGTAACTTTATTTTTTTTAACTCTTCTAATGTATCTTGTGATCTTTCTAATAAAGTTTTTTTATGTTCCGGAGGATACTTTGATAGGGAATATCCTCCGGGATCTGAAATCTCTAATAAAGATAATAGCTCAAATGATCTAACTGGTATTATAACATTGTCAACTATCATTTTTACTCTTCCTTTTCTTATAAACTTAAGACATCCTAATCCTCTTTCTTTTATCTGATTCCCCAACCAATTATTTTCTAATACATATGAACCTTTGGGAAAAATTAAGTTAATAAACATTTGCTTTTTCTAAATTTGTATATTCTAAAATATATTTTTTAATTTCTTCCGGGCCTGGAGTTTCTTTATCACCTTCCCAACATGTTCTTACATATGAAGAGCCTTCTGGAGTCAATAGTTTTTTATTTCTTTTTACAACCATTGTTCCCCATTTCTGAGGATTGGGCAAATCATTCCAATTTATATTGTAATCTTTAGAGGCCATTTCTACAATTACATCTGTATTTTTCTCTTGTAATTCTCGGTGAGAGTAGAGAGATTGCCCCAGTGATTGTTTGCTATTTTTTATTGCATCTCTTTGTCGCCAAAGAAAGTTATTTAAAACTTCTGCTATATTGGGCATATTGTTAGCTCTGGAATCAAATCTCATAGCCTGATAATACTTATCAGGCAAAAAACTCTTAACGCCTTTTACAAAAGCCTCAGTGGCAATTGAAGCAGACACAGATATTATTTTTTGTAGACGATAATTAAACCATGCTTCAGTGCGAAGATTTTCAAAATCAGTTATTAAAATTGTTATCTCATCTGACTGAGTATAACCAATTTGAGCACCTTGAATTTCTTTACATAATGTGATAGTTGTATTAACCATAATATCATTTAATCTCTGGTCCCAAGGCTTTTTTAATCCACGACAAAAAGTATGAAATGCTTTTCCATCTAGGCGAATTATAACAGGCAATTTCTTTATGAGATGAATATCTACAGTTCTCTCATATTCTTTCATTCTGCTTGGTAAACCCATTTATTCCTTCTTTATTTTATAATTTTGACAACAATAATCTTTCGGGCATGAAGTGCCAATGTAAGCACACATCAGCTTATCAGGATATAAACTTTGATTTGTGCTAAAATGACAATTGGAACATTTTTCCTTTGCTTCAGGATCAGCTTGTTCAATTAGTCCACAGTCACATGAACCGTCAAAATTAGTATTACATGCGTTATAATGTTCTGTTGATTCATCTTCCATCTTATCTTTGTTTTTATTTCCGAATATTCTTTCCCATCCATCACAATATTTTTTACTACCATAATATTCAGAAAACTTTTTTCTTTCAAATTTGGTCATTATTTCACCTCTTGATCATCCCAACCACTACCAGATTCCGAATGAGAATCGTAAGTTGTAGTCTTTGTAATTTCATCTGCTCTATCTTCTGATAATTTTATATTCTTACGTATTCTTCTTATTGATTTTAAATGACTATTCAAGTTTTTTCTTGCTTCCCTTATGTTGTGTAATATTAATAACATAAATGAAAATATAAAAACAACAAATACTATTGTTAAAAGTTCCATTAATATCCCATTTCTACTTCTCTTATTCTCTCACAAGCATATATATACTCAGCATGTTCAGCATCTTCTATAGCTTTTAATATTTCTGGTTTATTCGTATATTTGTCTGGAATAGGAACAACTCTTTTTCCACAACATTCATAACAGTCAATATCATAGAATCCAGTTATATAATTTTCACGATCTTCATGACTCCAATCTCTATTCCACTCTTCAGCAGTTATTCCATTTGAGTCTATAGATGGATTAACATGATGACCCTTTCCATCACAAGTTGGACAAACTTGGAAAATACATGAAACTGAAACATCTATAATTTCATCATTTACTTCTAATTCATCTATTGTGGCTAACATTTGATTCTCATTAAAGCTATCATACCAATGGGAAGTTCTTGATTGTATATCTCTATGATCCATTTTAAATTTTATATTCCTTATTAAAAAGTTTTGGGCATTCACTAGTAAGTGCATCGAATAATACTTTAGTAGTTATTTCTAAATGTTCACGAACATCATGCGGTAACCACCAAGATGCTTCTCGTAAAATATCATTATATTTGTCTTTTCCAATTATATCTTTTATTTTAGACATCTGCCACCAGCCCTTTATTTTTCCAGAAATCCATAGATTCTTTTAATGCCACAATAAATTCTGTTTCAGACATATTAGTTGCAGTTCCACCACTTAATTCAAAATGATTTGAAACTAAAGTCATTGGACGCAATGGAACATTTTCGTTCTCAACAGGAGAAGCATTAATTGAAATAATTTCCCAGTCAACATCCAGGCTGTTTTCACTTCCCTCCGCTAATGCTTCTCTAGAATAAAGAATAACTTCTACAAACTTGGCAGGTATTTTTTCTCCACCAACAACTCCAATCTGCGTTCTAGGATCTTCTCCCTCTTTTCGAGCAACAAATTTCCCCACTAATTTGTCACCCTCTTTCATCTCAACAATCGAAGAGAAAAATCCTTCTGGCGGAACAATAATTCCAAGAATATCTGGACGATATTTCGACACCTTTGTGTCAATATAATCTCTTATTAATTGTAATATATCTATAGAATCATCATAATATGAAAAACGCGACTCTGCCGTTTGTCTCGCAACAAACTTACTAATGCCAACTGTTCCAATATCTGTTCTAATTATTCGGGGATCAGTTCCTCTACCATTACATACTTGACATCTGCTATCTAAGTCACACTCAATACAATCATATCCATAATATGGCTCGGCTCCATCCCCATTACATCTTTTACATATCCCAGTTCCATTACATTCTTGACAATCTATATACTTATCCATGTTTTTCCTAACAGGCAATTAACCAAGCAAAATATCCTAGGAGATATGAAGATAGCATAATTGCTATGATACAAGCTATAACTATTAATATTGTTTTCCAATTTGTTTTAAACCAATCAGTTATTATTTTTGCTTTATTAATAAGAGTAGTTCTTTTTCCATTCTTCCAATTTTTTTTTCATTAATTATCCACTCTGGTATAGCCGCAAGTCCTATATGAGTGATAAGTCCGAGAAACACTATTGATAGCAATCCTAAACCTAGGCCACAAATTCCTGTACCCATTAAGCTAAAAAATGGAATTGAAATGGCACAACCTGCCTTTGCTAAGTCTGTGAAAATCACTATTGTTCCTAATGTAATAGAACCAAGTACTGTAATTATTACTGATATAGTGGCCGCAGCTTTTTTATATTTGTCAGATAAGTGATACATATTATCATAAAATGTATCAATAAAAAATTCACGCATGATTTTTAGCATTTTATTTTTCTCTTATTAATAATAATTTACTTTATATTTTTCACCCACAATTTGGACATCCTTTTGCTGACGATGTAAATAAAAATATTTCTTTTAGTGGACTCCCGCACTTATTACAAATTTCTTTTGGTCTATGTTTTTCTGCTAGCCTATCTACAAGGTCTGGATTAAGAGCCTTAATAGTTCCATCTATATTAACATAAACATACTTCATTCGATCCATTTCTAATCCAGTATGTTTTTCTACAATTGTTAAATCTACTACTATACCAACTTTAACTTCTCCTGCAAAAGTCTGAACAACATCTCCTGGTTTCACTTTCGCCTTACAATTGGCGGTCTTATCCATATTTAAAAGTTTTTTATAATTTGAATATGTTTTATGAAATGGCCTTGACTTTAGTAATTCATCAAAATATTCTTCATCTATTTTCATTTTATATCTCCAAATAATACACTGCCAATTTTTGCTATAAAATAATCTTTGGAGATTAAAAAGATATCTCTTAGCGGAATATACATAGTGGCAATTCCATCTGTATTAAATATATTTACTTCTAAATTTCCCGAATAATCAGAATTAAATGTATAAGTAAATTCTGTGCTTCCAAGAAATGTATTTATTGTTCTTCTTTCTTTCATTTATTTAATCCTCATAAACTTCTTTAATATTTTCATCTTCAAAATCACCAATAACTTTACCTGTTTTGGGATTAATTTTTAACGTAAATGTTTTTATATCTTCACTAAATCTTTGATCAACATCTTGTTCATCTAAAAATTCTTCAATCTTATCTGGATCTTTAAGAAGATATATACTCACACTTCCATCTTGCCCATTGCTTGCCCAAATACCAAATTCTACTTTAATGGTTTTCATTTTTTTATTCCCTTCTAAAATCTGGATCTCCAAATGACAACTTCTTTCTTCTAAAAAAGAAATGCCATGTTGTCGCAAAATCAAAATGTTTTTTATTATAATGATTGAAATCTTTAGTTATACTATGACTTACTAACTCCCATCCTTGCTCTTCTGCCCAGTTTATATATAGTTCTACTGCGTCTTGTTGTGAACGATGTTTGATTCTAAAATTATCTAAATCATATGGAGTCAGCACAATGTGTCTGATCATTTTTTCCTCCTAATAACTAAAGGCCACGCTCAATTAAGAGGTGGCCTAAAAGGAATTATTAGAATAATTGAATGCTACCTTTTTACAAAAATCTATAACTTGATTGTCTGAAAAATTTCTTCTTGCTATGTTTGCCATAAAAGATATATATCTTACATTGCCTTGAACATATCCAATACTATTATTTATTCTATCAAGACTAGCACTACGGGGAGATATATCCTTCCAGCCTTCGCAATTCTCTGGAAGAATTAATTTATTATTTGAAAAAACACAACAACCCTTTTGTTTTTCCCATAACTCTTTTAAATATTCTAGAGTAAGGTTCATTTGATCTAATCTTTTTTTATACTTATCTCTATTTCTTGCCTTATTTAAATAATATCTAAAAGGTGTAAATTCATCTCTTCTATTTCCAGCACTTAGATTTTTTGGATTTCCCTTCTGTGGTCTTATTTTATTGTGATGTTTACAAGCACACACTCGATCACAAAACTTTAATATTCTACCAACTTTTAAACTTCTTTTGTGCTCTGCTAATTTTTTCTTAAACTTATTACCACAAAAATCACAATCTAATTCTATCACATCATAAACCATTCTAAAACTCCTCCTATAATAATCTAACTTAATATTAAATTATTAATAGAATTCGCTCAGAATGGTTTATGGAATTGGACCTGGGCGGAATCGAACCGCCGTCCATCAGAGCAGTCATAAAGTATTGCTTACAAGCTTAGTTAATGATTTGAGTTGTCGCTAGATTGTCGCCCATTAACAGGCTTCGTTCCAGTTATTAAGTTTGTTTCTTATTATATATTCAACCTACAAAATATACAACCAGTCTGATTCATCGACGCCTTACTCCTAGTCATCAGACGGGAGAAGGGTAAGACGCTCTTTATATGCTACCTAGGCAGCTAGAGGGAGTTGCGTATCTTCGCCAAGTATAAAATTCAATGTGTGAATCAAAGGGACACAATGAAACCCCTTGCTTGTAACCTCACCGCTGTTCTCCAATGTCGAAACCTGGTCAGGCCCATAAGTACCTATTTTTACTTATCTATTACCTCCTTTATTTAAGAACTCTTTTTAAACAATCGATATCTATAGCACCAATCCCATTACCAATATTAATCTGTACTGCATCATCTGGCCAATCTTCGCTTGGACATTCTAATACCGTTGCTTCTTTGCCTATTTCATGATAGATATGTCGATTATATTTATTTGATTGTTTTACAATAACAACCCTTTCTCCTTCTTTAAATCCTGATTTGTAAAGATATGGTTTTTGTTCTTTAGGAAAATTTTCATTCCTCCACTCAGTAAGAGTATTAATTAAGTCGTCAATCCTCTTACCATATAATAATGTACAATCAAAAAAATCAACATCATTTGGGACAACACCAAATATATATTTAAGTCCAATCCAAGTCCTTTTAAAAAAAGAATTGTGATTCATTAATGTTGTATCAATATATAACTCATCATCTTCCGGATAATATGTAAATCTTGATGTATGTTCTAACTGATCACATTCACAATGAAATATTTTTTTCACACTTAATCCTTTAATTCTATAATTGTCATTATTTGAGCTTCAGGTTCTAAAATTCCAAATTTATTTATTCGTTTGTTCCAATCATTATATAAATCTTCTTTGGTTATGTCAAGAGAAAACTCAACAGATTTAGGAATTGCAGATTTATAAGTACCCTTTAAGTAATCAAATCCTCCGTCTACAGCAATTTCCTGACAAGGATACCATCGAAAATCATGTACTGCTCGACTATATATAATTGTTTTACACTTGGGACATTTAAGTCCTAGTATTTTAAGCATTTCGCTTATCCTTTTCACAAGCAGAACAAATCATTATCCTACTATTAAATCCAACATATTCTTTTTCTGGGCCACCACATACACAAAACTGATTACTCGTTTCATTACTACAATTGCTATTATTTATAATAATAAAATTACAATAATCAGGTGTCCAACCATCTATGTCATCAAGATCGTGTGAAGAATTAAGTGGATCAATTACACGTCCATAAACATATTTATCGCCATGATTATTAATACCGAAATGTACATCTTTTGGATGAATGACTTTAATGATTAATTCTTCATAACCTGTTTCTACTCTTACTTGATCTCCAAATGTTACGTTAACTTTTTTATATGCTTCTAACATTTTTTATCCTTGCCGCATATAGAACAAATCATTATCCTACTATTAAATCCAACATATTCTTTTTCTGGTCCACCACAAATACAATACTTTTCCTTATTATTAATATTATCTTTATTATTTTTAATTCCAACCTCGCCACCAAGGAAGTCAATAAACTCTTTAACTTTTTCTACTGGAACATAAGAATATACTTTCCCCCCACCTTTATCACTATATCCATCATCCCATTCTTCCTACCCACTTGGTAATGGTTTAGGAAATCCAACTTCTACATGAGTATAAGGACCAATATTGTCTCTCGGCAAAGAATAATGAAAATGACTGGCCTGTATGGACAGATCTCCTTTTTTACATTCTATTCTTTTAAAGAATGCTGTAGAGCTATTACTTCTCAAAGAACTTTTTTCTCCGCTTATTATTTCTTCAAAAGTTGCTTGAATTGTATTATCCATCATATTCCTTACTTAAGTCTTATAATTCTTCTATGTATATACCAATTATATTATTTATTATGTTAACAAAATTTCTATTATCGTCATTTCGGATCATTCCAATATTTTTATATTTACCTTTTACAGTTTTAGCTAACTTTAAAGCTATACCACGTTTTCTATATCTTGGATTAATAAAAACCATAAACAACTTCCATTCTTTTGTCCACCCAGTTACAGTAGCCCAGCCAACCATTTTTTCATCTTTAATAGCAATGAAAGTATCAATGTCTTCGGCATTTATATCAATCTCTTCTTTCATGAAAGATTCTGTGGATAATGTAAAATTATTATATAGCAAACTCCTTTGTTTACTTGTTAACTCCATAAAAGGTTTGTTCAATATCTTCACACCCTAATCTTTTCTTTGTTAAGATATTGATCTATTTTTAAGCTCATATCATTGTCATTTCGGGAACTAATCTAATCCATTCCTCATTTTCTAATTTCTCTAAGAATTGTGAAGGAATATCTTCTGATAATATAATTCTCGGATCTGCTGATTCATAAAACATAATTCCTGCCTGTATAGCATCTTCTATATTTATACGAAGTAATGTAACATTTCTACTTCTTCTTCTAGCAGCTTCTAAGGTAATGGCTTCATCATAAGATAAATGAACCTTATCTCTTGTCATTTTACTTAAAGAACTTTGTACTATTTTATCAACTATATAAGACGGCGTTCCATGATAAAGATCTTCAGTGGGAAAGACTTGCTTATAATCTGTAATTTCTATTGAATGACCATGCCCTGCCCTAATATATTCTCCTTCAATAATATATCTTTGTTTTTCTCTAGGGTCGTTTGATGGACGAGCAAGACGCTCAATGTTCTTTTTTGTAACCTTAAACTTCATGTGTTGTTGAACTACTTTTAATAGATCATCTATTTTACAAGCTCCCATATTATCCAGTTTTAGATTTCCAGATTCTGGGCTGTGCCTGAGAAGAAAAGCAATAAACTTTGATAATTTCTTATAATGAAAATCGCTCATAATTCCCTTAGCTTTTCTTTCTAATTTCATGTCTCGGATATTAAACCATTCTTTTTTTGGTCGCTTATATTTAAGTTCTCCTTCCCACGTTTCCTGTCGATATTCTTCTACATCTTGATTGTTAAAAGAAGCGAGCTTCTCAATATAATAATTCCTGAAATTTCTAATTGTTGTATTAACTGAGGCACTTGCGGAGTTTTTATTTTCTTCCCTCAAAGAGTCCCATCTGCTATATAATTCTTTTTTTGCTTCACTTTTAGAATTAAATAGGTTGGAGATTGAAATTGTGTGCCCCAAAGGCTCATCAAGAACAACCTCATTATCTAAAATATCAAGTATGCAACATTTAATGGCGATCAAAGCATCTTCACTAAAGCCTGGTATTATCCAAACATTGTCGCCAACATTAAACTTTTTTTCTTCCATCATATCCTCCAAATAAGAATTTATCAATTATTTAAACCAAGATTCTACTCTTGATTCTATATCAGGACTAATTTCAGTTAAGATATTTTCACATGCATTATCAGAATAAGCTAAAGCAGTCATCGATAACTTAAGCTTTTCGTCCTCTATATCAATTCCAGTTGATACAAAAACTTGGAAATAAGAACTCTCTGGCTTGGGAATATCCATAACATCGCAGAATTCCAATACTTCTTTTCTACGCAAATGACCATGATATGTCTGATGCTGATTAAAAGATGTTGGAACAATCATATCTGTTGCTTTCTTATGTGTCAAATTAATCATTCTTTGTGAATTCATTATTATCTCCTACTGGTCGCTAGTTCATAATTGGAAAATCCGGGAGTGGCAGTTACTTCTTTTATTGCCCAATCTGGAATTTCCACTTCTTCATCTTTGTGGGATAATTCAACTTCCCCAATATACAAATCTAGTGGATCTATATAAATATTAATATCCCAAAATTTAGAATCATATTTTAGCTTGTGTCTAACTTTAATCACAAAACCAATTGAATGTTCTATTAGCTCTTTGGCAATATCTTGGTCAATAACAAATTCAATCTCATGTCGTTCCATTTTTGATTGAATAAATTTTATACATAACTCATGGGTCTTTTTATTATATTCTCTTACTCTTATAGTTTGATTATTAGCAGACTCTAAATAATGTTGAACTATAATATTAGAGAAAACAAATGAACTTTTCTCACACCTTAACAATTTTATAGGATCAATTATAAATTTCTTTCTATTTCTTGGGGCATTACAATTCCTTTATATGTCACCATTTAATTCTTTAAGTAGCTCGTCAGAAAAAATATAGTATTTTAGTTCTATTCCCTCTTTACAACCACAAATAAGATTTTTTCTTTGCTTATAGTGCTCAATTACTTCCGGACACCATTCTTGACAAATATTTTTATTTGACTGGCTTAAGTCAATTGTTGCTAGCATATATATTATCGCAAATATAATTATTACCCCAAGAGCTATAAATAAAAGATTATGTTGTTCCATGATTTAACAAACCAATTTTTAGAATAATATTTTTTAATCTTTCCATAACCTTCTCCTATTTATAATTGGGTAAAATGCTTTACTAATGCTTAAAGGCCACAAAATTGTGACCTTTAAGACTAGCTCTTACATGTCTCTATCGAAACTCTTTCTTACCTCATCATTCTTTTCCTCTGCCTCTTTAATCCTTGCCGCTCCTTCTTTATCTCCAACTCGCTCTGCTCTTTTTCTAGCAGAACGCTGATAGTCCTTAGCGTAATCAAGGTCTGTTTTAATTTTCTCAAGATCTTCTTTAGCCATTGTTTTCTCCTATTAAAGCTATTGGTATGTGAATCTTTGTTAGAGCTTTTGATTTACTCCAAGTATGAAATGTGCCACCATCTTTTGGCTGATATAAAGATTTCCCAAATGTATAAGCAAGAATATAATCAACACATCCTACATCAAGATTTCTATCATAAAACCCTTTTCGCTCATGATACCTTGCGCCATTATCTAATGCTCTCTGTATTTGCTTTAAACTTGTATCTTTTTCTCCTTTCATTTTTAATGAAAACTTTTCATGATAATTGTTGGATACAGAAGCAGTAGATTTTCTCTGCGTTCCATTTCTTTGAAACATTTCATCTTGCCATTTACAAGGAAAAAATAGTTCAAGTGATTCTACATTAGGAAATTTTCTTAGATAAGCTAAAACGGCCAGATGGTCCATATATGCAGCGCCACCTGATACTAAATGTATTGGTTCACGAACAATTTCTAATCTATGTCTTACATCTTCTATTATTGCTTAATAAATAGTACGATTTAATTTAACACCGTCTGTTTTTCTACCTGCTGTGCCAATTATAGCTATCTTTATCATTTTATAAACTACAATTTAAGAAATCATTTAAGACTTGCATTTCCACTTCTTCTTGTTTCTTTTTGGCTATCTCTATAAAGCCAGCAGTAATTGTCTCATAAAGTTGTTCTGTTTTCTCATTACCCTCAAATGCTGTGATCTTAAGCTCATTGTCAATGGAAATTATATTATTTTTTCTCAGTCTTATTCGCATACCTTTTTCTTCACAAGATAGCTCGCTATTAAAACTTAATTCCCACTTACCTAAAGGAAAAGATAAAACTTTTTCTACCGCCTTATTTATTAATTCTTCTTTATTCATTTTATTACCTCATATTCTGCTTGCCCTATACGAATTCCCTTTGGAGAATCAATTATCGGGCCAGAATGGGAATGGCCACAATCACATTTAATATCTGCCCCCCAAAGATCTTGGAGTTTCATATTTCCAATAGCTAATATATTAGTTTCAATTGTCTTATCAGGTGAAATGATAATATTAATATAATGAATTGGTTTGTGACATTTGTGACATTTAATATACATTTATACCATCCAGCTTCAGTCGTCCAAGGATAGCTTGCTTCGTTTCTTCAATTAGCTCTATTGCCTCTACAATCTCCTTAATTTCCTCTTCTGGTCCCCATATTGTTTCATTAATGCCAAGGACTTTCAGATTGGCACAGTGCAACCCAGAATTTTTCTCCTCAACATATACTACTATTTCTTGTGGCATTCCACCATGAATAAATAAAGATCTTATAATGTGATTAATTGTTCCATCATGATTAATCTTTATTTCTGGCACAATCTTATATTCGGCCAGAAGCGCCTCATTATAATGAAAAACTTTGACCGTTATAATTTTCGAGCCTTCTTTGTCCATGAATCCATTACGACTTGTATGCTCTTGCTTTACTTGTCCAACGGCCACACGATAAATATTACTACTTATTTTTTTAATAAATCTTTCTGCGTCTTCAAAACTTATTTCCATAGGGTCTGGCAAATGTTTAATTAAAGTATATGGATCTTTTGACAACATGATTGGCTCCTTAATAAAGAAAGCATGTTAAATATTACCTGCGCGAATTTTTTATATATATTTATATTTTCGCTTTTCATGTCAAAAGTTTTTTTAAAAAAAATCTTGACAAACGATTTTTCCGGTTTATTTTAATTGAAAAATTGAAATTTGAAACGCGAGGGGAGAAATATTAATAATACATATTATATTCTCCTCCTCGCAACCTAAAGTCTTTCTCTTAAGAAAGCCAATAAGTTTATTTCATTACTTCTTCAATCCTGCCTCAAGAGCAATATCTCTTGCTGTTTTGGCCTTAAGTAAGTCTACAATATCTACTGTAGAATTTTTACCATTTCCTACGCTGCCGCCCATTACAACCTCAGGAACAAGCCTTGCTTTTGAGAATGCTTCCGCATATGCCTGATTAACCTTAACCCAAGCATCTAACTTTTGTTTCAAAGCGCCATCTGCCTGCATCTTTAAACGTCTTGCTTGAGCCTGACCCTCACCACGAAGAATAGCCGCTTTCTTTTCTAATGAGGCTGTCTGAACATCAAACGCAGCAACATTCTTCTTTCTCTCAGCATCCAGCTCAGCTTTCTTCTTTGATGCTTCTGCCTGTACAATCTTCTTTGTTTTGGCTACTTCCTGCTGAGCACGAGTTTTTTCAATCTGCGCCTTGCCCTTCTCTCTTGAAGTAATTGCCTGAGCCTTAGCCAATTTGGCGTTTGTTTGCTGAGTAATTAGCTTCTTGGCCTCTGGGTACACTTCATTGTCCCATATCCTCCACAGGCTTTTGCCTTCTTCCGGATTCGTGTCATCTGTTGTACGCAAACCCTTTAACTGCCTACCCCTATTAATGCGCTGAGATAGTGTTTTCTCTTTCCCAGGATTTACAATTATCTTATTCTGAGCAAGCCCAGCAAATGGTTGCTCTATGTGCATGCCCTCTATAATAACAGGCTTTGTAGCCTTGATAACATCGTCAGCCAGCTTTTTAGAGTTGATGCTATATGGCTTCCCCGTTCTAAAGTTTTCATAGTCATCTATGTGAAGTATGCTATATTTTTCAGCATACTTCTTCTTGGAAAAAGTAGTTTTACCAGCACCGGATGGTCCTACAATATATGCAAGTATATTGATATCTGGATTGCTTGCGTCTATTGGAGCTTGGCCAACCTGCCATTTTTTATGGCGAAGAGGAGGGAGGGCAGCTTCTTTCTTCATATTTGTCTCCTGTGAGGCTCTTATGCCAAGAGAAGAAACCTTATCTTCAATTTTTAGAAAAAGATCTCTAACCTCCGGGTGAAGTCCTTCTACAAACCAATCTCTTCTATTTACTCCAGCGTGGTCAACCTGCATAGCCTTAGCTCTTCTCTTTAAAATGTCATGCAGCCCGGGATCGCTTATGTCGTATGGCTTGAGCACTACCCTTGGCTCCTTTTTAAGAGCTTCGAGCACGTCCTCGATAATCTCAGTCTCAATAGGTGTAACCTCGCCCCTATTTACCATCTCTTTGTTGGAGGTTTTAAAGTCCTCAAACCCATCTGGAGGCACATGATGAAGAAACCCTTTTCTGCCACCATATATTTTGTCAAATGCCCCGGGCTTCATTTCGCTAAGTTCCATAATGCGATCATCGTCTTTGCCCCAAAGACTTTGATTTATATCCCTGTCTGTCCACCTGTCACCAAGATAGGCCATGGCAAATTCACGAAGCGGCGTTCCAAATACGAACTTTTCCGACTCCTTGCTATCGTACATATTGAAAGGTTTTAAAACATCAACTTCTTCAGGAGTTCCATGGTAAAGGATCGATGGCGGTGCTGCGGTTTTTTCCCACTCATCCGGCGTAAGAGTCTCGTAGCTTGAATTTTCAGCGGCTCCAGTGGTGAACCAAAGAATAACAATAGGCATCTCACTTGTCTCCTTCTTAATTTATAATATGTTTGTCGCGTGCTTATATATCGCGATAGTTAAATGAAATACAACGAACCTTTCCCCTGGCCTCTCATTTAAGGAGACTCAGGGGTTTAATTTTGTCCAGTAACAGGGCCATCAATAATAAACCTACCATTTTTCATAGTAGCTTTAACATAAGATTCATCTTCTAAGACAAAATAGAATTGACCAAAACTTATTTGTTTAGCAGCATAACCATAAAAATATAAATCTTCATCTTCAGATTTATATATTTGTATTTTTTGTAGCTTTTTCTTAGCAATAATATCTGCTAAATTTTCAAATACACAATCTTCTACTTTAGATTTTAAAGAAATAATGCTCTGTACTAAACCTGCGCCATTTAAAATATTATCAAAAGAAGTATTATTCATTTATTATATCTATCTCCTTATCTATAGTTCTATAGTTCTATAAACTATTTGTTAATCTCTTCTTGTGTTCTCATTCTTTATCTCCATTGGAAGGTGTAGGATTCGAACCTACCTACTGCTAAGTCCATTACGACAATTTGTTAATGCAGAGTAGATTTACAGTCTACTGCCGTTAACCTTCCATATGAGCAAGGATAGGATTCAAACCTACGTAATACATAAAGTATGGAGGTAGCTACTAAGTCCCGCCTTTGATCACTCGGCCACTTGCTCATAATATTTATCTTTTCTAATAGCGAGGAAGATTTTTACATATAAAATTACCTACATTTAAATTCAAAAATAAAGGTAATGGAAGACCTCGATGATTCCCCTCTTCATTTGAAAGGGAGACTATTAATTTTTTCTACTTTTAAGCGTCTACTGGGATCCTTTTTGTAAAAGACCCCTCACTTCCTGACGGATTAGAATTTCTTTCCTCAAAATCTTTTTTTAGATCGCCAAACGCATCAGGGATGTTTCCTTCTATCGCATCTAAATAAATATCTAATCCATCAATCCATCTATTATATCTCTCTAATCTCTCAATAAGCAACTCGGGAGTATAAGGCTCTTCATTTTCAAGCATTTGATCTATCGCATTAAACTCCCTTCTTATTCTTTTTATAACATATTTAAAAAAAGAACGGATTTTAAGATCCTCAATGATTTCAATATCTCGATTATATACGCTCATTTTCTTTTCATCCTCCTATCTAATTCTAAATACTTTTTTCTAATTACTTTTCCAATCCCAGGATTAATTTTTAATACTGAAGGGACAATATTAAGACGGATCCTAACTCTTGGATATTTTAAGTTAAAGTTTGATTGGTCCTCCATATGAGGAACATTATGTTTTTTACACCAGTTGACTAACTTCTTCTTACTTGTGGTGATAAATGGACGAATAACATTGCCACTTTTAATAGGAATTAATTTTGGGTTACCATGGATGGAAGTAAAAATCCAAGTTTCAATTGCATCATCTAAAGTATGAGCTAAAACAATCGGAGCATCAGAAAACTTTGAAAAGAAATGATATCTTTCATTTCTCCAATATTCTTCAGGACTCTCTTTTGCCATCCTCTTTCTAGTAATTTTCCCAGTAATTAATGGGATATTTCTTTTTTCACAATAGAGTTTTAAGAAGATTTCTGATTCTTTTCCAAACTTAGTTCCATGATTAAAATTTAATGCTATTACTTCCCTTTTTCCCCTATTAAAAACAAAATCAAGTGCCGCCATACTATCTGAGCCACCGGAAAGACCAACATAAACTTTATGCGGAATTTTTGTTGCGAGATGAATCATTTTATCTTCCTTTAAATATTTAAAAAACCCCAGACATGATAACAAAATACTCCAATTAAAACAACGAAAATTAATATGCTGCCAGACATAACTACTACAAATTTCTTTTTACTCTGTAACCATAATAAATACAAACATAAAGAAACAAGTGAAATTTTTGTGGTTACAAAAATTATAGGATATCTAACAAGCTCCTGCATCAAAGGATTAGCTTCTTCTACGTTCTTTACACCAACCCAATATGTTGTAAATATTGCATCCAATACATTTAAAACTAAAATACTTATTAAAATAATAAGTAATATTTTCATCCTGCTCATAATAATCCTTAAAAATATAAGAATAATTTATAAAAATTGTTGTCAGAAGGAGAGGGATTCGAACCCTCGGTGAGTAAACCCACACCCATTTAGCAGACGGGCACCTTAAACCAACTCGGCCATCCTTCTAGAAGGCATTAGCTAGATTCGAACTAGCGTACCAGGTTTTGCAGACCTGTGCCTAGCCCCTCGGCCATAATGCCATCTATATAAGTAAACTAAACATATCAATATAATCAATAAATTGACAAAGATAATTTATTCCCATATGATGATATGAAACTTTTTGAATTAAGAATTTAATATCCATTTTGTTCCTCCTACGTACTAAAGGTAGGGGCTATCCCCTACCCAAGTAACTAAACCCAAAACTTTCCGTTTTCTTGATCAACTTCCCCTTTTACTCTAGGATCATCTACCCATTGAAGAATATTCATACCATTATGTTCTGGTATACAATTACCAAAATGTAATGTTAGGCAAGTAAAAATCATTGGTCCAGAAGACCAAGGGCTTGCTTGAACAACTTCACGAATACAAGCATTCGGCCTTTCCGATGACATAAATTCTTTTGGTATTTCCCACTTCCTTAATTCAATTTTTTCATCGAACATTCCATGAGTGAAGGTATCCGAAGGCAGCTCTTTTAGATTTTTCACATATTCTGCCGCTTCATTTGTAAGACCAATGAACTGAGTAGAACGTGACATTTTTTTCTCCTTTATGGCTGAGGTTTCCCGTATGCTTGCTCCCAAACAGATAACTTTCCTAAACAAATATCTCTTTCTATAGTTGTTTGTTTAGTAGATTTTTTTAACAAATCACTATGTTCTGAATTTATATTAATAACAATAGATCCTTTTATTTCAAGCCCAGTATAAATCAACCCCATACCTACTACAACAAAAAAGATACCAACATAAGTTAAAACTTTTTTATTAGGATTCCTTTTTATAAACTCTTTTAAATTATTCTCTCTATAAGGATGTCCATCATGCCTTTCGGGATGTATAAGTTTTTCTGATTTCATTAAGGAAGCAAAATAAAAACTAGTTAGTGCCGCAACAATAAAAAGAATTCCTAAAAATAACATATTACTCTACCCAAATATCAGGTTTAATATTTTCATTTCTATATCCTTCACCAAATCCCTTAACAAATTCTGAACCACAACTAGAACATTTATATTTATCTCCATGAAATAATAATCCAGTTGATTTAAGACCAACAACATATCCAGTTTTAGAACAAACCATTTCCTTATTACACTTTACACATACAGGATTCATGAAATTACCTTTCTCAAAAATTAGGGTGAATGACAGGATTCGAACCTGCTCTTACTGCGTTCACAGCGCAGCGCCATTCCAAATCGGCTTCATTCACCGTTATAAAAATTATTTATCTATAGATTCCCAATAGCCTTTATCTTCTCCATATAATATTTTAAACCAATTTTCAGCAGCAGACTTATTGCGAAAAGCAAAAGATAGTCCAATACCAGGAGTTGTTCTATGATTTGCTGGATAAATATAATATCCTACATAGTGAAAACCAGTATTAATAATCCATCCAATATTAGATGAATTTATTGTAACTGATTCTATTTCTATATTAGATGAATTTATTTTTTCTAATTCAAAAGTCATTGTATTAGACTCCATCATTATCAATCTCCTATTTCATTTTCCAGGCGGATATGGTTTATAATTAATATCAAAGCCACTATCATAATAATTAAGTGTCAACTCTTCTCCCTTAGAAACTGGACATGATAATTCTAATTCTCCGTCGATATTATAAAAAGCATTTGCATTATTAGAATGATTTAAATAATCTTGCCATGAAGCACCATGTCCAAAATCATGTACCAAAAATAATTGATAATCCAAACGCATAGCTGACATATTATCTTTCGCCTGACTATAATGTCTAAGATGATATGCCTCATCAGGAAGATTATCAGGAAGAACTACTCCTTCTTTCTCGTCAGAAGTAATAAAAGCTCCTAAACCATGAATAGGAGAATTTTTAATTTGAATACGACTTAATATCATTATTTTTTATCCTTGCCACAATTAGCACAGATTATTGTTCTACTATTAAACCCAACATATTCTTTCTCTGGTCCACCACAAGTACAATAATTACTATTTGAATGGCTTTCTTGCCTTATACCTTCTACTAAATCAAAAACTTCAAGTTTGGTCTCCTTACATCTTCCATCATGTAAAGTATATATACTAAAAATATCATCTCTGTCGCCTTTTGGACGAAAAGACACTAGAGAAAAATTGGCAGAAGATCTAAAAACGCTAGTAATATGAAGCTCCCTTCCCCTAAATTTCTGTGTCCATATAGTTCTCGGATGTAACTTGTTATAAAGTTCTACAAATTCTCCATTAAGTTTAACAATTCTCCCATATTCTGGAATCATTTTTTATCCTTGCCACACAGAGAACAAATCATTGTTCTACTATTAAATCCAATATGCTCTTTCTCTGGTCCACCACAAGTACAGTAATTATCTTGAGAAGAATTTTGAAATATTTCCATTGCTTTATTAAAGGATATAACTTCTTCTTGTAAACTTACAGCATAATCTATATCAGAAAAAACAAGAGATTTGTAAACCCGCCCCTTATAAGAATAAATACCTATACAAATTCCTGATTTTGCCAAGTATTCTGCTATATCTAGCTCATCCATTTGAAATAAGATTCCACCATACCAGTCAAATCCATGTTTAATAAATTCTTTAGTAAGTTGTTCTATTTCATCCTGGACTTTAACCTGTACTACAATTTTGCCCGTAAGAAGCTTTTGTAACATTGTTTCTATCCTATTCTATTCTCAAATTTTCCTAAACAATTTCCTCTTCTTTACAAAAAAGAACATCTCCACAAACTACATCGAAAGCAGAAGTGTATGTAGAAAGTTCAGTGGCCCTTTCATTAGCTGGAAATTGTTTCAATTTACCCTCTTCATCACAAACAAAACAAGAATATCCACCTGTTACTTTCGGATCACATGCTACAACTTCAATATAGCCTCCACCAATTGCGCCCTTAAGTTGATCCAAAATAAAAGAACCATCATCGTTCTTACCATTAACTTCTTCTTGTGTTCCGTCTACCTTAATTAACAATGCCATTTATTTTCTCCATGGATAAAGTTTAATAATGATTTGATATTTGATTCGGTCAAAGCGACTCATCCTTGCCAATTAGATGAACTCCGACTAATTATTTTAAAGTTTTAGGATTAATGCCCCTTCTTTCAAGATACTTCCTTATAGCATTATCACTAACACCCAATTTTTTACCAAGAGCATAAAAATTTGATTCAGAAAGCATCTCAATTAATTTGTTTACTGAGGGCCATTTGATTTTTTGCTGTTTTTTATTAGAACAATTCATACATCTTATAGAACGAGAACTCAATTTTTGTTTACAATCCTTACAAAATCCAGTATATTTTGGATCTTTATAATATTTTGCTATCCCGCCCTTATGACTCTGATTTCTTCCTGCAAAAGTTTCTGTTTGTGAATGACAGTTTGGACAAAGCAATTGAATATTTTTTATCCTATTATCATTATAAATTCCATTAATATGATCCATTTGTAAAGTTAATGGTTTATTATCCCAATTTTTAATTTCACAATTATTACATTTGTATGTTAATAGTTTTTCTTCTATTAGTCTTTTTTTTAAACAAGCTCTATTTTTATAAGTAGAATTTTTAACTAATATTTCATTAAGTGGTATATGTTTTTTATGTCCTCTTTTAATAATAAAATGATCAATATTTAAATTAAGTCTTTTAATATGAGAATGTAAAGTTCTGTAATTTCCACCAGCAGCCCGCAATCCTATTTTTTCTAATGCCACTGCTAAATTAGTACTTTCTTTTACTGCTTCTTTAATATCTTCGTCTGTATAATTTCTCATTCGAACCTCCATTAGTAGTGTTCTGTACTAATGAAGTAATATTGATAGAAATTATATAACTAATTAAAACTATGATTTATTCGGGTGGAAGGAATTGAACCCTCAACCTTCTGGACCAAAACCAGACGATCTACCAGTTGATCTACACCCGATTATAACTCTTAAGAGTTACTTATATATTATTTCTTTTTTATTATTTCTTTTTTATTATTTGTCAATCTTTATTCAAACTTTGCTTCTACCGTACCATCAATTTGTTTAATTAATTTAACTGGCTTACCACATAATTAATTTTACTATGGCAATAAGAGCAAACCGTTGTATTTGTTTTAATTATTTTTTTAAGTCTTTTAATCTCTTCTATGAAATAATTATCAATAACATTTGGCGGCTTTGTATTCTTTCGCAACTGAGCATTTTCTTTTTCTAAGGCAGTTATTCTATCAATCGCAGCTTCCAGATTTCCTCTATACATTATTTATCAACTTCTACTGTGCCATAATTAATGCCAATAGCAGAGCCATATTCTGGAGCATCAACATATGTATTCTTTGGTATTATAAAATAATCATAATACATTGCTCCAAGTTTTGCCATTAACTCAGCCATCCAACGCCAACGATATTTTCCTTTTTCTACATTCCTTCTTCCGCCAAAAATATTTGTTATTTGAACAACTGAGATATATCTCATAATTCAATCCTTCAATTGATATTGACCATAATTATTCATTGATATACTAACAATTTCTCCACTTGGAAGAGGAATATACATACCATATATATTTCTTTTTTTGGTAGCCTGTTTTGCTTCTGCCATTGAATCAACGTCAGAAGTAGAACCATCCTCCTCCAAGAGTCTAATCTTGAAGTCTGTCAACTGCCTTTTTGACTTAAACATTTTAAACATTTTCTTTACTCCTCTATATTGATAATCTTCACTTGAATAACCTTACAACCAAGCTCTTTCATCTTTTTCCAAGCAGGAAAGAGCATTTCGGCAGCTTCTTCGCACTGTTGCTTTGTTGAGCGCACTGTGTAAGGAAGAAATTATAAAATAATCATAATACATTGCTCCAATTGTTTTCATTTTATTCTCCAAACATTTTTTTATATGCTTCTTCATCTATGTTATTATCAATCTGAGTTACATAACATTTTGGATTCTCCAAAACATATAAATATCTTTGTAATTCTTTTCGGATACTAGAAATACTTCTAAAATCATACATAGCTTCATAAAGAAATATATCTTTCTTTTCTTTTGCCATTTTCAAAATAAGTTTGAGTGATTTTATTCTCATTTCAATTGGATATATTTTAGATAAAGAACTCAGAATCATTACTAATATATAATCTATCATGCTATCCTTGTAAATAAAAAGAGGAAATTGCCAAACCTAGTTTTGGTTTTAAAATTAGAAGGAAGATGTGACATGGCTTCTTAAAAAGGAAATTATAATATCTAAGTTTTTAATCTCAAAATTAGAAGGAAGATATTATATAGCCTTTAATTTCGAGGAAATTATTAGAACTAATGTCAATATAGAAGGAAGTTCTAACATGGCCTCTATTCACCGATAAGGGAAATTATTAAATCTAGATAGTTAAAAAATAGAAGGAAGATTTAATATGGCCCTTAATTACGAGGGAAGAAGAATAACTAAATATATATTCAAAAAAAAGAAGGAAGTTATTCTATAGCCTCATTAATTTCGTTACTTAATTGATACAATCAAAAATGTTCCATCACCTCTAGGATCATTTTCATTTTCTAAACGACAAATATATCCTTCAGCTACCAACTCGGCTCTAACATTTCCAAATGGATCATCCTGATTACTGAAAGAAATTGTGAATTCAAATTTTTATTTTGTACCATTTTCTGAATTCTTTTAATAATGGCTTTACGAAACTTATCAGTGTCAGAAACAAGATCTTTTACAATTCTATCTTTAATGATTTTGGCGTTTGGAATATTTACATTTTCACCATCATTAATATTCATTATTATGCTCTTCGTTCAGCAATTTGTGAAGTAGATAAATGAAATCTTTTCCTGATCGGCTTCAAAGGAAAGTTAGGAAAGTTGCCAGATTTACCCTTGCTACGACTCAACTTCTTTTTACCACGAGCACTGAGTTGTTTTGGAGCAGGTTGTGCTCCTTTCTCAGCACCAGGAGTAAAAGAATTATATCGACTCTTCTTCATACGCCGACCACTCTGACCAGCCTTCGGGCCAGTTCTAAGATAATTGGCCTTTTTTCTAGCTGCCTTTGCCTCTCTACGTCGCTTCTTATTTTCGTTTTTTGCTTTCTTGCTCATTTTAAGTCCTTTTGAATAGTTTTTTTAGAAGAAATAGGAATCCACCAATGACGATTGCGACCCCTCCAAGCTCTAATAGAAAATATTGAACATGTCCCAAGGGCGAAAGGAAACTGAAAAGTACAATTGCTATACCAGATAGTAATGTTCCAGTAGCGATCTTATACTCATAATATAAAAAGATACAAACTAGAAGTAAAATTCCTAGTGCTATCATTGCCATTCTCTTTTATTCCGCCTCGATTTCTTCCTAGCAAGATCCCACCCCCTTCTTTTTTTCTTTCCCCTTTGTGCCTCTTCATCATAATTATCATAATTTGTACTACAATTGTCACATAATTTTTTAATAGACTCAGAGTTACAAATAACACATTTCATTTTACTATCCTTTTATAAACAATCCATTCCGCCATTCTGACTTCCAGCCAAAACAACAGCCATAAATTCAAGCCTTCTGGCAACCAATAACTCAGCGTCATCTTCATCTTGAAGTAACTGAGATAAAGGTTCAAGATATTTATATAAAATATCACACTCTTCTTCATTTAAATATTCTTCATCATTATCTTTAATTTTAGAAAAAATATTATTTGGAAGACCAGCAAGCTTTAACTCTTGTAATATTTCAGAAAAAGTATCATACCCTATCTGAGCTTCAATTCCCGATTGATTAGTAAATAAGTACATTATATTACCTCATATTTTTATCTAATTCATCATTATTAATAGTATATTAAATTACCACTTCCAATAAAATAATAAATAAAACAAATAAAATAATTACACATAATGGGGAAAAAATAATAATTTGATTAACTATTGAAGCTAATCCATTATAAATCCCTCCCCAGCTTTCTATAAAATCTTTCATGGTCACAATCCCTCATTAAACTTGATACCTGTCCATCACCTAGCTCGATAATAATCCACTGTCCTTTGTCAGTTTTTGCAATATCCATTGTAAAAAATGAACTATCAATTTTTTTACCAATGTCAATAAACTTATCTAGCGATGGCTTTTGTACTCCAACATAATTGCCATCTTCCCAATATGGAAATATATCTATTACCTTATTATTAAGAAAATAAATTCTCCATTCATTGGAAATAGGAATATTACTTAATGGGTGTTTGCCAATTCTGCTTAGAGTAATAAATTCTCTGAATACATATCCTCTTTTAATAGATCTAAACTCTTTAAATCCATTTATTATCTCTTTAACTTTTTTTATATCAGACCCATCAGGAATAAAAGAAGCAGTCTCCCATAAGAATTTTTCTGATTTATAAAAGTCTCGAAAAAAAACTGATTTTCCATGAAATGGCTCAAGGGCTTTTTCTAAAGATTCATCATTGAAATCTTCTTCAAGAATAAATGTAGAAAAAGGAGTATAATCTTTAATAATATCATAAGCAGTATATAAACAATGTGCTCTATCATACTCAAACGGCGAATTAATAAGGATAATATTATATTTCAATAGCTCAATAAAGAAAGTTTCATATTGATCAGTACTCATCATCCATCCACGATAAATTGCTTTTTGTTCAGAATATTGTTTTTTAATATTTCTAAACGCCTTCTTAATATCACCATCTACAAAACTATCAAAATCGAAAAGTAAATGCTCTATTTTAAGACTTTCTGTAGCATAAAGCTCTTGCCTATATTCTTTTTCGATCACATTTTGTAATCCGTTAGTTGGAAATATAACTATCATAATACTATATTTCCACACTTATTACATTTCAAAGCCATAGCAACCCAATCACATTGTCCATTACACTTAGGACATGGATCTTTACATTTTTTATCTAAGCTCTCATGTATTAAAACAATGTCATCCTTATTTGTAATATAATAAGGATTAAAGGCATATCGACTATCCCTAAACTTATCATCCAGTAAAACATAAAAAGAATCTTTCATGTCTATAAAAGAAGTTGCTGGCTTAGGACTAATACCTGATTTAGTATGATCTGCGACAATTCCAGTCATACCAAAAATACTAACCCTTGTTCCATCAGACGGCTGTTCCATTTTATTTACCTTATGTCAAAATGTTTCTGATATTTTTTCCAATTTTTTTGAGCTATTTTCATACTTTTTTTAGAATCTGCTGTTTTTTCGATTGCCCAAAAGGGAATATCTCTATTGCGTATATGCCTAATTTCTATCGCTCTTTTGCCAAATTGTTTTGAGGTTACATCTATTATATATCTGCCCAACTGAACAAAAGCATGATAACTATTAAGACAAACAAGAGGATTATATCCTGCTGCTTTTAAACGCTTAAATAATTCCCAAGAAGCAATAGCACACATTCCTGCCAAATCTGAATTAATAAAAAGCCCACTGAATTTTCTTCTATGTCTTAGCGCCCAACGATGAACACTTTTAGCAATCCTTCTCACTTCATCATTCATTTTATTTTTTTAAATACCATTTGTATCGGCCACTTGTTATTTCCAAGGGTGTTCCCAATATGTTGTAAAGACTCCATCGAATATATTTAATATCATAATGCTTATTAAAACAATATGTAATACTTTTATTTTACTCATAGCAAAATCCTTATCCTACATCTTCCTCATCTTCTTCATACCATTCATTACCACAAGTTTGGCATACATATTCATTCTTCCAAAGATATCTACCAATTTTATAACTAGAAACACACTTTACATTATGTCCCTTTGACTCACAACTTTTAGCGTCATCATCATAGAGGGTTATGGTATCAGGATCTATTAAACTATCACGCATTTATCTCTCCAAGTCAGGAAACATTTTTCTGATTAAGAAATTATAAGTTTCATCCATAATTGGTTTGTGCAATCATTGGTGAAGCTGGCGACAGGATTCGAACCTGCGAAGCACAAAAGGCGTCGGATTACAAAACCGATCTCGTTGACCACTTGAGTTACACCAGCATAAGCGATAGTTAAATCGCTATTTTATTTTTACTTTACTGCCTTCATAAGAATTTTATTCTTACGAGTTCTTATTGGTCTTTTAACAACCTCAACTTCAGGCTCTTCTGAAATAGTTTCATAACCATTACAATGAAGAGCACCAGTCGTTGTTGTCGTATTACGAAGTTTCATTTTTCCATTCACAATAAAATGTGCTTTCATCTTACCACCTTCCTTTAGTTTTTACAGTTATACATTTCATTCTGACTCTGCACTTTCTCTATTGATCCATTTACATTTTTTAATATTCATACCAACTAAATTAGCAGCTTCTCTACAAGAAGGAGCTTCGCTGACAGTAGCATAAGGAGTAAAATAAATTTTTCTATTATCTCCTTCAAGTTCGACATAAGATCCGTTAACAGAATTATTAATTGAGATTGGACCGACCCAGCAACCCTTATCATTAATAGCTACACCACAATTATCAGGCGCTTTTTCTACCTCCTTGGCTTCTTCCTTACAGGCTACCAAAAATATAATCAAAATTAGCAAAAATAGTATTTTTTTCATTAGTAATGCCTTTTCCCTCCTAATGCCCAATAAATATTATAACTAATACTTAAGCCTAGAATTGTTAAATGGCCATCAGATTTTGTTTTTGTAAGGGAGAAACTGAAATTGAAAAGTGTATGTCTTGGTTTTGTAATGCCAAAATATATCTCAATATGATTTGATCTAAAATCTCCGAGAGTTTTATGAATATGCAACCGTTTTTCCTTTTAGTTACTCTTCCTGTTCCACTTTCTTTCTAGCCTTCTTCTTATTATCTTCTTTTTTTAAATCCTTATGTCCACCACCATGGTGTTTGCTCATGTTAATAGCATCAAGCGCATTCTTGTCTCTTCTTTTTATATCCTCAATTTTCTTCTTTTTCTTCTTTTTGCGCTTAGCCATTTGTGTATCCCCCTTAAAAATATTGAGGAATCTTTGATTCCTTCATTTCTTTTAGCTCAATATCACCAAGTTTTCTTCTCATAATACGAGCCGTTGATAAAAAATTCTGCCACTCTGGTGGTAAAACTTTAATATTTGGCATCGAATCAAACATTCTATAAATTATAAATTTTAAATCTTGTACTTTATCCATCACTTACCTCTTTTCCTAGCGGAAACGACGAGAATCGAACTCGCTTCAATCGGTAGACAGCCGATCTGCATTCCAAATGCACACGCTTCCTAGACCAATGCTCCCAATTGTCAAATTTTAATAGGTTTTCTATCACCTATTACTAACCACTTTTTTAAATTATTATCCCAAGCAACCTTCGCAACTCGGCCCTTGGGATAAATATTATCTCCAACAAAATAACCCAAACTAATTATTTGATCAAAATTTTGTTCATAAGTGATTTTAGAATCAACTTTGTGTATAATAATACCATCTTTTGTTACAAAATTACCATAAGCATCAATTATCATGTTACAATTTTTTCAATAACCGTTTTGATTTTATTACTGACAAGGCAAAATACTGTGCCACTTAAGATCAAAACGATATCTTTTACCGTTCCTTTGTCTTTTTTTTCTATTTTTAAAACATCATTGCTGTCTAAATCAACTCTTTTTCCCTTAATTAATGTCATATCTTATTACACTATTCTATAATCCTAGTTTCTCATCTGCTATTTGTGCGATTGTAAATAAACAATTCGTAGTAAAACTACAAAAGCCTACAGGATATTCGCTAAGTCCACCATATTCATCTATTTTACCAACAAACTTACCCTCAAAATAAACTTCTACACAATCAATTAAGTCTTTAAGGAACCATACTCGCGCAGCATCAAAAAGATTTTCCGTAGAAAAATCAATCATATTTTTGTTATCAAAGTTCTTAAATAAAAAATCTTCTATTTCAAAATCTGAAAATGGACGACCATTTTTTGTATAATTAATTTTCACTACTCACTCCTCTATTCAATTATATTACCATATATTTTTCTGATATCCATTACTCTTTAATGAACTGTTAGCCCCAGCGGGATTTGAACCCGCGATTTCATCCTTGAAAGAGATGCGACTTTGGCCACTAGTCTATGGGGCCATATTTATTATACTTTTTCTATTAATATTTCAATATACTATTACAACCCCAGCCTAAGTTCGAAAAAGGAGAAGTTATGAAAATAAATAAATATAATAAATATAATAAAGATATATTAACAGGCATGGTAAATATGTCAACCTCGATGGCAGATTTATTTAGAAAACTGAAAATGTCATCTTCGGGAGATGCTTATAAACTTATGAAAAAAAGATTCAATTTACTAAATATTGACACTTCCCATTGGAACACAATAAGTTTTGATAAGCGATCAACAAGAATTATATCAAATGAAAAAATACTTGTAAAAAATTCTGTGTATAATACAAAACTAGTTAGATCTAGGATTCTAAAAAATAATTTAATTCCCTATGAGTGTAAAACTTGTCAAATTAAAAATTGGAATAATAGGGATATTTCTTTTCAGCTTGATCATATTAATGGTAATAGCAACGATCATCGATTAAAAAACTTACAATTTCTTTGTCCCAATTGTCATTCGCAAACTAAAACTTGGGGAGCTAAAAAACTTAAAATAAATAAACAATGTATTGATTGTGGAAAATCAATCAAAAATTGTTCAACACGATGTCTTCAATGTTCGCCCAAACATAGAAAAAAAACTCAACAGAATTCCAAAATTACTTGGCCCCCAATATCAGATTTAATGGAAATGATTAGAAATAGTAATTATTGTGCCGTTGGTCGTCACTTAGGGATTTCTGATAATGCTATAAGAAAACATATCAAAAACCACCCAAGCGGCAACTAACTTTATTTCTTATCCTCCATATATCTCTGGATAACATTCGCTGCTGAAACTATCTTCTACAAATGCTATAATTATAAAAATCAATATTTAATCATTTTTATGCCATGATAAAAACAAAGTATGCTTTATATCTTTCTCCTTTAAAGGTTCCCTTTTAAAGATCTCATTAATTGGTAATTTTTTATGTGGAGCAACAACTTTTTGACACTCTCTACATACCCAAATAATATTACCAGGATACCTTTTAGTATTTAGCAACATTGTACTTTCACAATTTGGACAAAACATTTTTGCTAAATATTACTCCTTTTCAGAGTCCTCAATATTTACCTCGACTCCACCATGCTCGCTAACTCCTACATGATCATGAACAGCATGGCTCTTCCCGTCTGGACCCTTGATTAGAAAATGGTTCTCATTAAGATCAACTTCTCGCTTACAAAAAAAACATGCTTTAACTTTCTTCATTTTATTTCCTATTACTTTACTCGTACAACCAACCAAGTATCATCACCAGTCTTACGAACAGTGAATTTCTTTGTGGGATTATTTTTCATATAAACAGACACAGAACTCCGCACCTTCTTTACATCATCTTCATTCGTTACCTCAAATGAATTATCCGTATCAACACCCATCTTATTAAAAGGATACTTTGAATTACCCTTTCTGCCCTTTTTAATTGCTGGAATATTCTTCGTAGTTTTCAGAGCGAACATTTTTGCCTTCCTTTGTAAACAAGTTAAAATATGAGTCTTTTTGCCCACCCTAAGACTCTTAACAAACTACCCTTGGTTTGCTACCCAAAGATTGAAATACTCTCCCAAAGCCAATCTTCCGTAACTCAATGGGAGGATTCAAATATACTAATACGTCTCTTTTGGAATAACAACGCGAACATTAAATGTCCCATCAACACTCACGAAAGTATCACCCTCAAATCCCGAAACATTCATTTTTCCGCTGCCCTTCTTAATTCCATAAAGCTTGTTAACAGCCGGATCAACAACATTTGATGAATGATGTCTAACAGCATTTTTCGGATATGTTTTCATCAAGTCTCTTAACGACATCTCCTTTCCTTTTGGACCGACAACCCATTGTTCATCAAGTGGATGCTTCTTGCTCATTTTATTCTCCATTGTTGAAATTGAAAATTGAAATAAAGCTATCGAGGAAAATAATATTTCTAATGTATTCTTTTAAAAAATAAAATTTATATAGAAGGAAGAAATATTGTGGCCTCAATAACTCAAGCAAAGAGGAAAATAGAATCTCTAATTTTTTTGTAATTTTCATTATATAGAAGGAAGAGATTCTGTGGCCTCATAGAGCTAAGGAAATTGACATTGCTGTTTTTTGATTCTCATATGGAATAACTTTAGAAGGAAGCAATATCATAGCCTTAAAAATAATAAGGTAAGTAATGTTTCTAATTTTTTTGTTTGGTGTGATAAACTAGAAGGAAGAAACATTGTAGCCTTATTTTCAAAATGAGGAAAGTAATATGTCTTTTTTTTCAAATAAATTAGAAGGAAGACATATTGTGGCCTCAAATTATCTATTTCACGAGCAAAGCATTAACATCAAACTGCTCAAATGTATTCTCCTCATTTTGTGGTTTAAAAACAAATGCCTTGCCGCCATCAATAGATATCTCACTATCATCATAAAGTACCGGCATACCATCACGAGATCTGGGAACTCTCTTAAATAAATCATAGACAGAGGGCAGAGAACTTAGATATTCAACAAATGCAGGCATCTTTTCCGATAGAATTTCCTGATTGCTGGCGGCACTGCTCACATGTCCGTAAAGATTGGCATCAATATATACTAATTTGCGCTCTAATACATCAATAAACGCAACATACTTAGTGAGATTAGACCCGTTAAGCGGAAAAGCGAACACGTTGCGAGAAGGCTCAAACAACTTATTCTTCTGCGACTCTTCTCCCCACTGAAGAGCAGCATAAACCTCATCAACGCCATCAAAAGGAATTCTAGAATAAGCTAAAATATTCCATACCGCATACCGAACATTAGCTTTTGCCAGCTTATTCAAATATAAATCAATCATTTGACAAGCATTGCCCTCTATGTCTTTCGAGCTGGTAGGATCGCCAGAGAAAACAGCAGCCCCATTAGCATATTTAACATCAGTCCAACAAAGCACACCCATGGGCTTCCACTCGTCATTGAAGAAATTCCACCCATTGTCGTACCAAATGTTATTCACCCCGCCACCAGTTTTCCAATACGAAGCAGAGCGCATAAAATTAATATTCTCAGGAATATCAAAAACTGTACCTCTGCCATAGGGAGTCAACTCAGAATCATTGCCCTGTAATTTAATTTTAGAAGTGTCTATAGACAAATTTACACTTGGCACAGAAGCACTTACCCGATTGCCAACTTCTCTCGCAATTGCACTAGAAAGAGAAATCACAAGTCCATCATTCAAACGATGGCTTGACTCAACAATCTGAAGCTTTGTCCAATTACCATTAGGAGCAAAAGTTCTATACTCTCGATCATTGACAGTCAATAAATATCTTTCAATCTTAAGAAGCTGATGTATTGACAAGCGAGGCATTATCTCACAGAAAGCAACAACAGCCTGTGCGCCATACTTTTCTAAGGCGACACGAAGGCGACGGAGAAATTCGCCAGGGCGAGTCTTCAAAAGCGCAAGACCTTCTGGGCTGCCAATATGTAACAGGCGCTCAATCTCAGAATTAAAGGTTTTGATCTTTGTTCCACGATAAATTTTATCATAGGCAACTATCACATTTCCAAAAGCATTTTTATAGTCGCCGGGATGAAGTTGAAAAAACAGGCGCTTAAACTGGCCTCGCTTTCTCGCGACATCTTCCTCCAGGTTCTTACAATTGTTCAACAATCCAAGAAGAAATCGTCTCTCTGGACGAGAAAACTTACGGAATTTACTATTGGTCCGAAGAGAAATGTCTCCATCAGAGAGACCAATGGCCAAGCGCAATACATCAGTTGCAGTATTGATGGTCACATTATAGTTATTTTTCATCAAAAAAGCAGTAAGTTGTACCATATTTTCCTTAAAGGGAATAGCAGATACATCAACTCGCTCAAGTCTCGCTAAAACATCAACAATGGTTTTCCACTGCCTATCTGTCCAGCGCACGGAAGAATGGAGAAGAGAATTGGCGATATTAGAAAAACTATTATCATCAGCAAGATGAAGAACCTTAGTAGGCAACTGCTCAATAACAGTTTCGCGATCCTTAGCATCTTCGGTAAAAAGCTCATTTGGGAAGCCCCAATACATTAGAATCTGAGCGAGCCAATACTCACCCTCGGACTTATCAAGAACCTCAGCCGGGAAATTCTTATAAACAACAAAGTCTCCCATCTTCTTATCATCGCCGGTAATAGCCTTAAGAGCTGCTTCTAACGATGTCCACCACTCATTCAACAATGTCGAACCCATCTTAGTCAACTTAGTATAAACAGATTCAGACAGAGAAAATCCATAATAAGTAATATTGCCCAAAATCGTAGCAAGCTGCGCCTTAGTCGGAGTAAGTTGAAGATTGTTGTTAGGAATATAGATCAGGCCGTTCTCAATTAAAATCTGCTGATATTTGGAATTCATTTTTCTCTCCCTTGTTAAATCGTCATTAGTGAGTCCAGTAGGAATCGAACCTACGGCCAATAGATTAAAAGTCTACTGCTCTACCATCTGAGCTATGGACCCTGTTAATTCTATTTATTAACTATTTTTGCTAACTGTACATCAGAACGATAATAAGCTTTGCCTATATCACTATTCCATCCACTTTTTCCAAGAATATTATTCCTAAATTCAATAGCATCAGGTAGCTCATTAAAATAATCATTGCTCAGACATGCTGCTTCCGCAACAAAAACTCCATCTGGAAGAGTCATATAATACGAAATTCGAACATAGCCAGCAGTTGTTGCTATCATTTCTTTATCCTTTTCTAAGTCAGCCCCACCACACCGCTAACTTAAACTTAGTTGGACTCCGACCTTGATATCTAAGGGGAATAAGATATCTTCTCCCATTATCCAACTTCCCTTTGCCACAGAATGTGGACTTTGGGGACGCCTATAATCCGGCGGCCTCCACCACCTTGTTTATATTAAACAAGGAAAATTCCCTTAACTCTCTTGCCCAGATAGGTCCAGAAGCCATCAGGGCAAGAAAGGTATTCCATAAATTCTTTTTATTACATCATAAGCAACCAAAGTTACTTCGCCCTCAAGATAAAGTTCTTTGAGTCGTTTATGAAAATCAGTTTTACTTTTTGCTTTATCGTAAGCATCCATTAAAAATCTTACTTCATCGGAAATATCTGCCACTATCTTCTCCTTATATCATATTAACCTGTTCAATAATCCCAACACCCAAACTATTTTCTTCTGAAATTTCATTTGGATTAATTGGGCTAAGTTTAATAAAGAAATACTTTGGGTCGAAACTTGCTCGCAACTTTTCAATATCAAAGTCAGAGAAATCTACTAAGGTCATATTAACTGTAGTTTTAAGATCACTATCAGTACGAATCTGGCCAAGCTCTTTAATGGATAATTTTTTACGATATGGAATTAGTTTATTTCGAGCTTCTTCATTTAAACTATGAAGAGATACTTGAAGTGTAATATTATCTTTGACCCAGCTAATATCCATATCTTTTATACCAATAGTCGAAACATAATGATGAACATTATCATAAAGACTATCAATAATTTCAATTGGATACTCATCTTCTGTTTTAAGAGCCCATACAGTACCATTAGTAAACTGTTTTCTTGTAACAACAGTAAGATCCATGATGCTTAATCCACAATGCCCATCGGGGGCAAATCATCAGATTTAATATTACGTCCAGCAGCTTTTTCCTCGGGAGTTAACTCCGACGTATCCAACTGGTACTTGTGCTTTTTCTTCTTAGGGCGCTCCGACTTTTTTAAATCCTCTTCCCACTCTTCAACTCCCTCCTTCATTTCCTTTAATTCTTTATCCATCATTCTATTCCAAGCCTCATCCTCTTCAAAATCCTTTTGCCATGATGGTTTACAATTGCAACCAACTGCCATCATAATAGTCAACAATAAAGCAAAAATCCAACTAATCTTTCTCATAATACCTCTCTCTTTCGAACATTAATAAAATAGGATTTAATATCCTACTATCTTATAGACCCTACTGGATTCGAACCAGTGACCTAACCGTTATGAGCGGCCAACTCTAACCAACTGAGCTAAGGGTCCATAATTCCATATTTATAAATATGGAATTATGTATATTACTTCTTTTTGGCAATCACTGATAGTTGACCACAAGCAGCACCGGCTTCAATCTCTGCTTTAGTTGCGATAGCAATTCCAAAATCATAACCTTCTTTCTTAAGTTGTTCTTTAATATCCTTAATCTTCATGAGTATCTCCTTAAAATAATTTTTGTTTGCCAAATCCTGCTAACAATTGATCCTTATCATAAACCAAAAAGTTTTCACATGTGTTTCGCAAAGTTTGTCTGACATAAAATTTTATTTTTCCTTATATTATATTTACTTGTTTAATGATGCCACCACCTAAATCATTTTCTTCTGAAATCTCATTAAGGTTAATTGGGCTGAGTTTGATAAAGAAATATTTTGGATCAAAACTTTTTCGAAGTTTTGCTATATCGAAATCTGAAAAATCAACTAATGTCATATTAATTGTGGTTTTCAGATCACTCTTGGTACGAATTTGACCCAATTCCTCAATCGTCAATTTTTTGCGATACGGAATAAGTCTATTACGAGCATCTTCATCTAAACTATGAAGAGACAATTGAAGAGTAATATTATCTTTTACAAAACTAAAATCAGAATCGTTAATTCCAATTGTTGATACATAGTGATGGGCTTTTTTACAAATCTCTCTTTCAACAATGTCTATTGTCTCTTTTACATTATCAATATTTAGAAATGGTTCTCCCATACGAGTATAATTAATTTTAAACTCTATGCTTTTGTTGGGATCGATATCAGAGTGGAAAGAAAGAACAAATTTTATCTGCTCAACAATTTCCTCTGCTGTTAAGTTTCGCCACTTTTTCAATTTGCCAGTAGCACAAAACTTACAATGAATCGGACAACCACTCATTACCGAAACACCAACCATCCAACGCTCTTTCCTACTTCCAACGCTACTATCGTGAAGAACATTGCTGTTGTCTGGTGTGTATTTCGTATATGCTGGCAAAAAAGTATCTGTTACCTCAATAGGAAAACCATCAGGCGTTTCTAAAGCCCAAACTGTCCCATTGGTAAAATCTTTTCTCGTTATGACCTTAAACATCATTTCTCCCAACGAAAGTTTCACGACCAATTATTAAGTTTTCAAAGTGCTAATTTTAATTAGATTTAGTCCCCTAGGATGGTAACGCTCCACCGTATCAGCTTTATCAGAGCTGTATTCTACTTTTAAATTACTAGGAGATAGTCTTTCCAGCACTATAATAACAACATTTTAATATTTTATCGACATTTATTATGTTGAACCGCCAAATTTTTTTAGAACAAGAAGTGTTCTATTAATAATTCTGTAATATATTATGAAAACAAAATATAACACATTGAAGGTTTGTAATCTTTGTAATAGAAAATTTGAACATGTAAATCATCGAACAAAAATTAGAAATTATTCTAATTTGCCTCAGGGATATAGCCCAAATCGATGTAACTCATGTCAAACAAACCATAGACGATCTGAGATGAAAAAATGTGCTGTACAATATGCTGGAGGATCATGTAATATTTGTAATTATTCTAAATGTATGAGAGCACTTTCTTTTCATCATGTTGACCCCAAAACTAAAAAGTTTGATATTAGTAGGGGAACATATGCTTGGAAAACTCTAAAAAAAGAAATAGATAAATGTATTTTAGTTTGTATGAATTGTCATGCTGAGTTACATGATAATATTACAAAAATGCCAACTATATTAAAAAAGTCTGATAAAAATCCTTTTCAATATAAAATAAAACGTACAGTTATAAATAATTATTGTAAGGATTGTAATAAGAAAATCACCAAACAGGCTAAACGATGTAGACCCTGCTCAGATAAAAAAAGAAGAGTAAATAGATTTGATTGGCCCCCTGTCAAAAAATTACTTCAAATGCTATCAAAATCTAATTACTATCAACTCGGAAAAAAATTAGGGGTTTCTGATAATGCCATAAGAAAACATCTTAAAAAAGAAATGATTTCTTAAATTATTCTTCCTAATCATCATTTCCCTCCCAGTCATTTTCTATTGGTGAATAATAAATTTCATCAGTTTTCCTACAAGAAGATTCTTTAATTCCAAGCATAAAGCTAATTCTATTTCGATAATAACTAAGAGAATCTATGATGGAATGAAAAAGCCACATTGTGAAACCCCTTTTGATACTCCCGGCAGGAATCGAACCCACATCTATCGGGTAGAAACCGATGGCCCTGTCCATTAGACGACGGGAGCATTTGCTTTCTTAATAAGAAAGCATTTTTTTTAATAATTGGGATCGTTCTCTGTATTACAAATACAGCAACAACCATTTTCATGTTCGGTTTTTTCTCCACAATGACAACAATAAAAATAATAATAACCTTCATCGTTGGCACCACGATCTCTCTCTTCTATAGGAAGATGATCGCTAACATAATCTCTATATGAACCATATCTAGACATTGAATATTCCTTTAAATTTGTAGCCCAAAGACATAAGTTAAGTCTAAAGACAAAATAATACTGATAAAATCTGAAAAACTTAAGCCCATGGGGCTGTAGATGGAGGGGGAATTATACCATCCGGCGCTTTCCCAATCTCCCTTAACTCATTTTCCTTAAAGATAATAGATCCGTGTTGAAAAATAATACCATTAGGCCCTTGAATTTTCTCTGCCGTAATCCGAGCACCAGTTTTCGGAACCTCTAAACGAAAATATCCCAGAGATTTCATTTCCTTTACCTTGTTTTATATTATAATACCTAAAGGCTCCCGAAGAAACCTAAAGGTAAAATGTTACTGACGAAGACTAGGACAGTTATGAAGCTTAAGATCCTTAAAGTAAGCGCCGGATCTTTCCAAGAATTTCATAAATTCAGGAATGATACTCTCTGGAACCTTTGGAGATCCCTGATATCCAAGTGCCCTTGTAAGAGCAGAAGCAATCCCAAGAGACTTATCAAATACATCCCCTGCACTAGTATTAGTAAGAGAAAAACCAATACCATACTTATTTTTCTTCATCTTGACTCCAACCAACACGCCGACTCTTCTTGAATTACCAGGAATAACAAGCGTATCTCCATCTTCCAAGGTAAATTTCTGGTCTCTAATACCTCGGTAGATATATTCGACAATAACCTTAGAACGCTTACCTTCCTCCAAAATTAAACTCGCCTCTGACATTTTCTCTCTCTCCTGTGTAATTTACTTTACCAATAATAAAGTTTGATGGTTAATTGATTCTCATTTGCCCATCTTTTAATGAGCATTTTCTCAGAATTAGTGGGTGTACGATTATACTTCCCACGGGCTTGAATAATTTCTAGCCGTTCATTCACCTGTATTGTTAGGAATGTTTTTATCAGACATATTCCAACATTTTCTTGCTTGGCCTTTGGATTTAAATGCTCCAAGACGAACTAATAAGTCGAACATGTCAGTTTCGCTAGGCTCTGCCCAAATTACATCTTGTGGCATTCGATCAGCCCCAAGTATCTGATCCGCCAGCCGCCAAAGGTTGCTGGTCTATTCACATCTCTTTATAAGTCTTCAGGGAAACTCTCGATAGTCTCTTTGTTCTTCTCTTCTGCTTCCCGAATCCTTGAAGCTCCTTCTTTGTCGCCAACTCTTTCGGCAGTTTTTCTTGCTTCCTCCTGATAATCACCAGCATATTTAAGCATTCTTTTAATTTCTCTAAGATCTTTTTGGGCCATTGTAATCTCCTAAAATTTCTATTACTTACTTCACAATATTCATAAGAAAATCAGAAGCAATGTCATAACCCAACAAAGTAGGCTTTACCCATTTCTGATTTCCATAATGTTCTCTGTCCAAATATTTAAGCCAGCCATTGTGAAGGGCGTGGCGAAAAAGAATGTTATCTGTTGTCATAAGAAGCCTTGGCTGTGGAAATTCTAATGATTTTTCACACCATTCTACCATCTTCTTACGAGTTGACGAATCAACAAATCTCTGAAATGGCCCCATATCTTCTCTCATCTTATTATTCCTTTGTAACTATGCTCCGTAACTGAAACGCTCTCCAACGGCATTTCTACCAGAAGGCGTAATCGCTCCTGCCTTATTAAGCAACTTTCTACCAATCAAACTAGCTTTGGCTTTTTCCCAACGCTTCTCAGTAATTCCCATCTCACGATGTGCCTCATGATAACGAAAATTCTTAATACCACCATAGCTCGACTGATAAGAGCGAGTAAAAAAGAGAACAGCATCTTCATCAACACTCAACTCTTCTGAAGGAGGCAATAAAGGAGAAATATCCTCAGGATTCCCATAAACAGTAATTCCCAAATCTTTTCCCTGAAACATTGTATGTTTTACAATAACAAAGCCTATAGGCAGTTCTTTTAGTTTACTAGGCTGATCTGCCTCATAAAAAGGGTGATTTCTATTAACTTGAGCAATTGTTCCAGTAGATAGCTCATAAAATACAAAGTCATCCTTGCTTCCACCACTCCAATAAGAGTCCAAACGATCAGGAATCTTAGTGCTAATCTTAAACATTCTTCCACGATAAGAAGGATGACAGACTTTAACCATTGCCTTAAAAAATATATCTGGCTTGGCGATGTGATGAGTTGTCATTCGTCTTCTCCCACAGTGTAATTTACCGTAAAATCAACCTCGGAAACTCCACGCTCTTCTTTTTCCCCTTCCTCAGCCTCTTCAAACGACTGCTTTGACCTATCCATTATCAGATAAAGATATAAATAAGGCTGCTCTTGTGTCTGCTTAGATGACATAACTCTCTCCTATGACTTCAACTTTTTGGGAATCTCCCGCCATTCACTGTTTACCAGCAAATAACCGTCCATGAAAAAGGGAAAATAAACAGGCATCCATGGGGCTATAATGTTTCCGGGAAAATCATTATGCTTGTCAAAAATCTTCTTCATCTCTTCTCGCAGCACTACCTGATCTGTATCTAAACGATTTCCATCATCATCCTGATATTCATAAACTCGCTCCCCACCATCCCAAATTTTAGATGGCACCATAATAAATTCTCCCATCTCATCCGTTGCCGCTTCATATTTCCAGCCCTTGGAAGAATCAATGCCCATTGAAGTAAGAAGATCAGCAATATCAGAATTTTCACGCCGCTCTCTGACACCCTCAACCTCAATTTTATATTCTCTAGATGTATCTAATAGATAACCATTGATGTATTCAGTTACCAATTCTGCCGATGCTTGATTATATATTAGAAAAACATAATAGCCAGTATGAGAAATCTGAAGGCCAACTTTATGACAAACATCACATGTGTAATATTTTTCCTGTAAAAGAATACTAAAGGAAGCACTGCCATGTTTCCAACTATGCGCCCCACAAGAACATTTTGGAATTTCTCTCATGACAAATCTTTCACTTTTTCTTGCCAATCTTTGTAATCTTTTAATTGAGGATCGTCGTCTGCACCCCATCGACAATTCGTGGCTTGTTCTTTCCACAATCCTTCATTTTCAAGTGCCCACTTAATAGCTTTTTTCTCAGTATCAGCACCACTTTCATTAAGATGAATCACAAGCTCATGATCATCATAACATTCGTCAACAGAAGTAAGTGATCCTAGGCCAACTAACTTATGAGAACGAATAGCCTTTACTCGAATATCTTCTTTTACTGCTTTTTTACAAGCATCACAAACATTCCAATCACACTTCTCAACGCTACAAATTTGACAAATCTTCTTACTCGCATGTATCATCTTTATTTCTCCTGATAAAATAATGGAAAAGCGCCGCCGAACCGCCGCAAGAGGTTGCCCGCTCAGGTGATCAAACCTTTACAAACAACTTAGATCTTCATATGATCGTTGTAACGAACGGTTCAGCTATTAAGACTATATCAATTGAGCTACCCTTGCAGATGTCTCAAAATGCTTTTGTTTACAGCATGATAACATTCAAATCGCACAGTAACATTCCGAATGTTATCGCATGTTGTCTATGGTGAGTCGGGCGGGAATCGAACCCACGACCAATAGATTAAAAGTCTACTGCTCTACCTGGCTGAGCTACCGACCCAATCCAAAAACCTTATTATGAGCTAATAAAAAGCACTGTGATAACACTGCCCATTTCATGCCATCTTAATAAACTATTAAGGTTCTTGGAAATCTTGCTACCCAAGCTGTTCTTCGATTGCTTCCTTATCTCTGATTCTCCTCGCTCGTCGGGTTAACTTACGACGGTATCTTTTCTGTCGTCTGCCCAATACCTCGTCTATGCCATTGCGCCCATCCCGAAGCACTTCCAATTTTGATACGGCAACCAAGCCATTCTTAAGCCTGTTTTCGAATTCGTTTACCCAATCGACCCAAGATTTATACTTCCTATATGTTCTTGACATACATGCTCCTTTTTAAGGATTAAAACTTCTATTAGCACATATAAGTCCACAACCAAAGCCAATACAAAGAGTAGTAAAAACAAAAAATTCAAGCCAAAACATTTTTGCCTCCTAGAGATCAAGAGTGGGATCAAGAATAGTTTTTATTTCTAACTCACCATTTTGTTTGTAACACTCACAATCAATAAAATATTTATCCATCTCGTAATCTACAATCGCACATGTTTCTTGGTCACGAAGAAAAGATGTTTTACAACTGGTAATCCTCGTCTGCTCTTCATAGTACCAAAATCCCCAAGTTATACCAAGCATAATAATTAATGTTGCGATCATGGCCATAAATTTAGAACACATCTTTTATCTCCTTTTACTTACCACAAGATGTACAAATGTCATATATCCCACCGCCGGCTTTTCTTGTAGGACTGTCACACCAAAAACACGTTTTACGATTATCATTGTTCTTAGGAGCAGCGGGAGGAACAACTCCTAGAAGAACGTGTTCCGTGACAAATTTAAGATAAGGTGTCGCCTGGACATTGTTATTTTCAAGATATTGCTGACCAAACCAATTATATCCGTTATAGGAAATCTCTTGAAAATCCCTATTAGTGGGATGATACCCGGACATAATTATTAAAAAAACCCCTCCATGTTTGTCTAAAGCATCCATCCAAGCATGGGGAATCCTTTCACTTGGATACATAGTTGTAGCTCGTGGTTTAATTTCCTTGCTTTCAAAATACTTCATAACATTATATAACTGTTTTTCGGAAGAACAAAGAATCACTAGATTAATTTTCATCTCATTTCCTATTCGAAATTTAAAAGAAAGACTTTCCTCTCTAATAGTACCGAGCACGGGATTCGAACCCGCATGAGTATATAAAACTCGGGAGATTTTAAGTCTCCGGTGTAAACCAATTCCACCAACTCGGCGTTTTTCTATTAATATTTTTATGTTATAGTAAAAACAGATAACTTATTAGGGCCACCCGGATTCGAACCGGGACGATTATATAATCGTCAGATTTTAAGTCTGATGCGGCTACCAGTTACGCCATGGCCCCAAGTATTCATTACTATAGATATTTGTGCTCAACTGTCAAGCAAAAAGCTCCTATAAGTCTGAGATATCTCCATGCCTACCCCTTGAAATACTTCTTTACGTAACAGTCAAAACAATAAACTACGTCACCAAACATAAGAGACTAAGGCCACTAGTACATTCCACTAAACCCATCACCCTTTTCATGATCAGGATTACCGTCAATATCTAAATCATCTAACATATCTTTACTAAATAGCCATGTACCCTTCGTAGGATCTACAACACCTATAACCTTACTCCCCATCCTATACTCAATAGTACCGCTAAGTATCTTAGGCTCTACATGATTTCTTTTACTGTAATGATCTACCGCATTCCTAAAAACATCGGCAGTAGTCGCTTTCAACTCACCAGGGATACCCTCAGATAGAACACTATCAGGGGACTCACCGCTAACAACACTATCTATCAACTGTTTTGCTGTACTCATTTTATATATCCGTTGTTATGTAACGCGCCTATTGTTGATGTATGCTTTACCAGCTTCAACTTACCGTTAATAAGCCTATGACATTTACTTGGTTCTAGTATCCACCATTTAATTCTGCCTAAAAGCTCCCGAAGGAGCCATTAGGCTTGCTTATTAAGCAACATTTAGTAGATTTTTTACTTTTTCCTCATAATCGTGATGAAATACTTGATATTCTACACGATTATCTAGCGTTGGCTGCTCTAAAGAGAGATATACTTCGCCCTCTTTACTGAAATCTAAGAAGAAAAGGTTTCCCAATTCGTCCATTCCAGTGTAAACATTAGCAACAGATTCAACCTTTCCCTTACTATTCTTCGCCCACTCAATGCCGTTATCTTCTAAAAGATTGAATATCAAAGCAAGAAGACTGTTAACTTGGAATTTATTCATCATTCTCCTCGTCATAATCATGAAATCCTACAAACACAATTATTACTTTTTTATTATTTAAATAATCAAACATGTTATGTCTCCTAATACTTAAAGGCCACCCGAAGGCGACCTTTAAGAAAGACAGAAAACTATTATGAAACTGGTATATCTTCGACTGGCACCTTTTTGTTCTTCTTCTCGGCTTCCTCTTCCAAAGTCGCCCTGCTCTTATCACCCTTGGCAATACGAGCTTCCAACTTAGCTCTCTCCTTCTTTGCCCCAACTCCTTTGCCCAGTCGGCTGTTCAATCTCTTCAACTGAAGAGAAGGCTTTCTCACCTCTGCCATTTCTACCCTGTCTTGAGCAGCATCAAGCTGGCCTCGCTTCTTATCTCTCCTAGCATTCTGCCGAGCAACATGCGCCTCGTTTGTCTCATGCCGCCTAGAGAAACCTTTCTTGTCCTGAGCCATTCTCTCCTCCTATCGGGATCACCGAGCTGTTATTAATACCACCAAAAGGCTCCCGTTAGGGAGCCTTCGGTGATACCACTATTTTATAGATCTTATGAACCCCTTAGCCTGGTACTTAAACGGCTTCCACAATCCACCGCAATATAACAAACCGTCCATCGATAAGTTATAAGATCCACCCATGTCGAGTTTCGAAAACTTTAGTTTTACTGTTCCATAATTATTAGGAACAACTGTGCTATCTCCAATCTTCCAGTTTGTACAAATTCCCAGCCTTACCTGTACCTTGTGATACTTAGTGGTAGAAGATGTCGAACTATAGAATGAATCATTGAATGTGGCAGTTACATCACGAATCGCCACCACAAGAGAAAAATTGGTAGTCATAATTCGATGATAGAATAACTTTGTGCTTTTATTCTGATACTCAGCATCAATGAAAAAGTTTACATTCGGAATTGGACATCTGGGATAGCGATATGTATATTTATACCCAATGTATTTTGAAATTTCCCCAGAGTACATGTTGGTTGGTGGCAAGCAAGTTGGAGTTCCCTTACAAATGCTACAGCCAAATTTAATATTGCCATAATTTTTCTTAGAGCAATCTTCAATTACATCAAGTAACCCAGTAAAAGTGTTACACTTGACGATTTTGTCATAAACACAACCACTTTGATATGACAAGCACTTAGAAACTGTATCAGGGTGCGGGAATATGTCTGATAATGGTTTCACCGTAGCATCTGGTGAAGAATCATCTGTCATAACATCAGCATCCAAAACAACTCCAGCATCAGGAGCAGTGCCAATATCAACTCCAGTATCTTTTGGCATCACGTCATCAGTCTGACACCCTACACAAGCTCCCCAGCTCTCTCCTAAGACGTTGCAAACTTGGACACCACTCTTTTTACCTCTAGAACAATAGCAGCTCTGTGTAGCTCCTGAGACACAAGGCGTAGGCGGCCAGGCCACGGCCGGATCGAAGTCCACGTTATCCACCGTGCATCCTGCCAGCGCCACCAGCACTAAGGCGAAGCCACATACAGTCTTGCTTGCCAAGTGCATTGTCTCATCACCGCACCCAAAAAGTAAAAGAATTATTGCCGACAACAAATGTCTCATGATAAAAACTCCTCAGCTAATTTGCATCGTTGATCATTGGCCAATGGCGTACCTGAAACATGATCATGGATTGATTATGCTTTGTGATTACTCTCAGAATGAGTTGAGAGTGAACTCTGGACTGTCCAACTTTACCTGAAGCCTATCAGCCTCCTCAACTAAAATGATCTGTGCTGGCATGAGAAGAGAAAAGAAAGGATGATCAGAATCTAACTCGGCACTTGCTCTTGCTAGAATATCAAAACCATTGTTTGCGATCATCTCCAAAGCATCAGTAACCATGAAATTGGGAAGACCAGTATCAAAGACATCCTTGGTGACCGTAAGTAGCTCACGAAGATTATCAGGACTTAGTTTTCGAAGACTGCTATTTACCTTGACCCCACAAGTATCTAAGAAAAACAAGTCATCAAAGTAATTCATTTCCTCGGCAGATACGATTGATTCTTCAGCATACATCTCACTCTCCTTTGTTTAATTTCCCAGTTCCCGAATAAAAACACCAGATATGAAGTCGGGAACAAAACGCTTTGTCTCAGAAGATGGCACAGGATAAGTTCGTGATCGAATGAGTATCCCGTCCCTATATGAACGCAAAGTTAATTCAGACTTATCGGGATCAGAAAGAGGAACAATCCTAACATAAGCAACCGGCATATCAAAAAATGTAACGTCTGCTTGTTCCAATTTTCACTCTTTACTCCTTTGGCAAATCAAAAAACCATGTCAAATCATCATCACTATCCTCTACATCAGGAATTGCATTATCACGACGATGACCATAATTAGATTTTGGCTGTTCTATCATGTGCCACTTACTACGAATGGGATGATCTCTCCTCGACGGCATTTTCTTCATTGTCTTCTTCATTGTCTTCCCCATCGTCTTTTCCCCAATAATATTCCGACCACCAAGGCTTTCTGGCAAGTACTCGGTAGCGCGTGCCATAACCTCCAGCCATTTCAGCAAGTACTTTTGTACAACTATCCAAATGTTTCATAATATCCTTAATTATTTAGTGGACCCTGCTGGATTTGAACCAGCGACCCGCTATTTATGAGACAGCCGCTCTGACCAACTGAGCTAAGGGTCCATTGCGTCCTAAAGGCCCTGTGGACTTGGGGCCTAAAGGACAATAGCTATGTTAGACTAAAGATTACTTCTTGGTAATGCCGTAATGATCCTTCGACTTCCAAGGAGTAAGATTACAACCGAGCTGCACCTTACCCAGACCGTCAGGAAGCTGACCCGCACCGCCGAGATGGAGGTTGTCACCCTTGCCACTATCCTTGGAACCCTTGCGCCAAGAACTGTGAGGACTCACAACCTTGATCACCTTCTGCTCACCATCAGATGTCAGAATAGTAAACTCGGCCTCAAGAACGGAACAGTCATCAAACAGATCCTCAATGCCCTCTTCCTTGTAATCTACCTTCTTAGTCTCAACTTGCTTCTTCGCCATGTGTTTTCTCCTGTAATGCCCATTAAAAAATACAATCATCATGTTGGGCCATATGATAATCAAAGCACTATATTATTCTACCTATGTACAACATAATTTCCAAAAGCACCACAACAAATAAACTCTGTGTCTTCAACCTCCAATGTAGATGTGTAATGATGATGACCATAATACCAAACTCTCGGCATATGATCTGTATGAGCAATTACATTTTCAAAATCAGTAGCTACTCTTGTCATCCTCCTATCAAAGCCAATGTGAATCGAAGAAGGTGCCTCATGTGTTACTACAACATCAGGCTTGTCATTTTGAAGAGTGTAGAAGAAGTTATCTATTTCTTTCTTAGTTGGCTCTTCATATGGCCACCAGTTTACCCCTTCAGTTCTCAAATGACGATCTGTTGAATTTGCACCTCCCATCAACAAGAACTTCTCATTATTGATTTTTAGTAGAGTTGGCCGTGGTGCCCAATAGCAATTAGGCCATAATTCTACCAATTCCGGATTTCCCTGTTCCCTCTGAAGTTTTTGCCAAATAGGATAAACTTCATGATTTCCACCAACAGTAATCCAAATAACGTCATTAGTGCGTCCTTGAAAATACTTATCAGCATCATGATCCCAATATATCCCGAAATCTCCAACTTGGAGAATTAAGCTGGCGTTTTCCTCAATGGCCTTTCGATCAATTGTAGAGATGTCTTTTACAACTCCATGAGTATCACCAGCTATCAGCAACCTTGAAGTAGTAAAATTCATTACACCACTCTCCTTAAAAAATCTTGCTAAGACGATATGGCGAAGTATATGTCTTTAAATCCCATCCCCTTGACAAATACTCTCTCAAATCCCGTATCGAAAGATTGTCCAATACAACAGTTGTATGAACACTATATTTTCCTCGCATATCAAATAAGTGATAGTTAACTTGCATTTTTTATCTCCTACGTCTTAAAGACACCTTTGGGTGTCTCTAAGATCTTTATTGCCGTCCTTCCAGCGTCACCGGCTTGGTTACTCTTTTGGCTTGCGCCTTTACGGAAAATATCCGATAGCTGTTAACTGGTTCAATAGATCCATTTCTTCTCCTTGAATTGTTTTTTGCTATTGAGGAATCTCTTCCTCATTATAGCCCAGCGACCTCATTTCCTTCTTCAGGATTTCAATCGCTTTCAGCCCCCAGCCGGGAACATCCGGCACCACCTCATAACTGGCGTCGGTGTACTCCTCGTTGTTTATATTTTTGTTGACATACTCTGGCGTTTCGAGATAAAACGCCAGGCTTAGATCCTTCTCCATGGGAACCATGGAGAAGCACCCCTCAACGTCCTTTTTCCCAACCAAAAGAACCCTTTTGTTACTACCGGAGTAGCAGGCTCTCCATCCCTTCCTCATTGGGTCTGTTTCGGTGGTATGCCCACCGCCCCAGATCTGATGAGGGGGATACAGTCCGGACGCCTTAATTTTTAGTTTGATTTTGTCCTCCTTTTTCTGCTTGGCCTCTCCGCATTCGCGGCAGTAGACCAACCTGTTCAATGGCCCATAGGAGTCATTCTCACAGACCATCATTTCGGACTTTGTACGACATTTCCCAGGCTCTTGTGGGCCTGGTTATTCTTAGTTCTTATTGTAATAACAAATGAAATACTCTGCTCTTAAGCACTTTGGAAACCATGGACCATAGAGCATATTACTTACCCATAGCTCTGTCTGATTATCAGAAGCCATAATGATATTGAAACACATATCGAGATTATAATCCTCATACTCTCTACGAGACATAATTATATAATCAAAATTCAATAGAGTGCCAAATGTCAACCAATTAAATGTCTCAACAAACCAAAGCAGAAATCCCATTGCCTTTTTCATCTATTTCTCCAAAGATAGCGATAATGGATTTTTGATACACTAATGGACACCCCGAATAGGTGTCTAATTAGATAATTTATGCTCAATTGTAGCAGCACATACCCCAAAAGGTCTATGATTTAACGACCTTATACACCCCGATTCATGAAATCGTTGCTCTATTTTCCTTATACACATGCTATCACCGGGCATTCTGATATATATTTTGTGGAATATCGATGCTATTAAGCGACCAAAGGCAAAACATATGTCAGAAGCTTCATCAAAAGACGGCTTTTCAACAAACTCAATAACCTCTTCCCATAAATCACTAACCGCATGATTGAATATTCTAGGAGCTTTAAGACATTCACACAGATAAAACTTCATGTTTTCTCCTGTTCTACGACCTAAAGGCACCCTTTTGGGTGCCCCTAGGCGGTTATCTCTCCTATTAATTCAGCATCAGCTTCTTTTTGTCAAGAATGTCCACATCAGGAAGCCTTTCCTCTCCAAGAGGGGGCAGGGACTTCAATTGAGCCTTCATCTCTTCAACCATCATCCTACGATATTCGATGTCAATCTGAACACCGAACTCCTCACTATCAAAATCCACCTTTCGCTTGTCAGCTTCATCCACCAAATACAACTGAATAGGCAAAACCAACTGATGAAAGAGACTATCACTGGTTAGCTCCTTCTCCATGCGCTCCCTCATGCCGAGACACCTTTCGGCAATATTTTCCAATGGCTGAATCAGCATATCGAAAGGAATTCCAGACTGTAACAGTATAACACCCGAATCCAGCAACCCAAGAGCATCCTTCCCGGCGAGACTGCGAAGGGGACTGTTCTCCTTCACGCTGTACTTATCCATAAGCTCCTTGGCGGCGGCTTCACATTTCTCACACATTTTGATCCTCCATCTTGGCACAATTGATACAATGATGACCCGTCTTGGTTTTACCGTGGTATTGGCTGGTCAAATCCAAACTCAAACTTCCCTTAGAAATCTCCTTTCCACAAACAACACAATGTCGCTTGCCAGTCGCA
>Ga0209434_1000084_pt1 | contig 50024 bp, 35 predicted proteins | sample ETNvirnome_2_300_FD_184068 | JGI IMG/M metagenome (GOLD analysis project Ga0209434, IMG submission 184068) | Marine viral communities from the Pacific Ocean - ETNP_2_300 (SPAdes) (version 2) | ecosystem: Environmental > Aquatic > Marine > Oceanic | place: Pacific Ocean | collected 2013-06-22 | reverse complement strand
AACGCCCACGCGCAACCGCCAGCCCCGGGTGATATTGTCTGGGTCAATTGGCTAGCGAAATCCGGTACACTCGATCAATGGAGAGAACCGGTATATCTCGGTAAACTCGATGAAGCCACTGGAGCCGGTACAGTATTGGGTGGGGCTTTTAATAGCGCAGCCCGCGCTTTTCGCGAAATATCAGGTGGCGGCGGCCGCACCGGTTTAACAGACGCCTCAGACTACAAGGGTGGTGAAGGTGCAATTGTTGAACCAATACAAATTGATAATTCTGAATTTAGTATACACGGCATTGACACCAGCGGCCACCAGCGAAATAAGAATTTAAAACACAAAATTCTGGCCAAAGAACAAAAATTCCACATTATTAAAGTAACAGAGCGCAATACTTATTTTTCAAAAGAATCAACCAGTCGACTGGCAGCCTCCCGCGCTTCCGGCGCGCTCACAGGTCCATATCATTTTTTACGTTCAGATAAAGCCTCCGGTACAGCCGAAGCTGCACATTTTTTAAAACATTATAAAAAAGTGTCTGGTGATCTTCCACCCATGGCAGACTTAGAAAAAGGTCTTAAGGGCGGCGCAGCAGAACACAATATTAATGTACTACACGCGGTCGAATGGGCAAAAGCCGTAAAAGAGGGTTTAGGTATTACCGGTAAATTATTGTTATATACAACCCGCCCGTCATGGGGTAATTACATGTATAAAGCTGACCGTGAATTATTAAAAGATTTGGCCAAAGTATATGATCTTGTTTGGGCGGATTACGTTCGCGCAGGCGGTAAAATTACCAATGACCTCGACAAAGTTAAAACTTTTAAATTTACAGACTTATATCGTAGTATTAAATCTGGATTGCCGTGGCAAAAACCTGTGATTTGGCAGTGGACCGGGTACGGCAAGGTCGAAGGTCATTTTAATAAATATGGACGACTCAAAAGAACAGACCGATGTTTAATGAGGGATGATTATTTCAAACGTGTTTCATTAACACGGTAATATTAATATGGGAAAACACAAACCAAAACAAACCGGGTCTGATACGGCGGTATATAGCCACAAGGGTTACGCGCAAACCAACTTAAATGAAGAATTGCCCACATATAATCGTGGGGAATCTGAAAAAATTATTGCACACCCGAACGGCGCGCTTATTGTTCTAGGTCGAGATAGACCATCAGACGTTTCAACAGGCTACGGCGCAAAAGGCGATGTTAAATGTGGCAGACTTGATTTGATTGCTGGATTGGGTGGTTATTCAGCCAAAGAAACAAACAATTCTGGCGCCGAGCTTTATTCTGATCCAAATTTCCTGACCGACGCCTCGCGATTGTATATGTCCCAGACATCAGACATTGATGATATTATGGGACTTAAAGCTGGCACAGTTGGGTTAGCAAAGAGACGTTCTGCAATTGGATTAAAAGCGGATGGCCTGCGCTTTGTCGCCCGGGAAGGCATTAAACTAGTAACAGGCATCGATGCAAAAGATTCGCAAGGCAACGATATATCTAAGGTGTCTGGTATCGATTTATGGGCCGGATGTGGAAGAGTTAAAGACAAATTAGAACCTCTTGTTAAAGGTAAAATAACACTAGAGTGTTTGGAGGAAATTGTGGAAGCAATCAACGATCTTAATGGTATTGTAAGTGGCTTCCTATCTAGCCAAATGGAATATAACAAAACACTAGCCTTTCACACACACAATAGTCCCTTTTTTGGTTATTTGACAACCCCGTCAGTTGATGCTGTACAAGGTGGTATTAAATGTTTAACACGGCAATACAGTAAAACAAACGTTTCTTTAATGAGTCACAAACAAAATTTGGTTCAATTATCATCTGCATATTTAAATTCGCATGGTGAAGGATATATACTTAGTAGGTATAACAACACAAACTAATGGCAGATATTAAATCATTCTCAGGGTCTTATTATATTTCGTTTAATCAACTTCAACGTGCTGTTGATGAGCTGAAATCTAAATTTATTAGTTGGCAAAAAGACCTTTCCCAAAATAAATCAAAAATAGCAGACCCATCCTTTTCATTTTCAGAACATTATTCTAAATTGGTTAAATTTTTAGAAGCACTGGAACATCCGGTATATGATTTAAATGAAAAAAGTGTTTTAGAATTTTTACACACAAAAGATGAAGAACATATTGAAATAAGAAAAATACATGTAGAAAATTTAAAAAAGAACACACGTTTAGATCATCTTCCAATTATTACAATGGATGCTGATTTACACATCACTAAAATCACCCCCTTGCATTTGATAAAATCTGGTACAAAAACGGGTAAAAAAGATCTAATTGAAGAACGTAATATTGATAGTTTTTTGATACATGATAAAAATCTATATTTATTAATTCGTAATCTTCATAATCTAATTTTGTTTAATCCTAAAATTGCCAACAAAAAAGGTTTTAACTATGTGCAGTTTTTAAAGGAATATACAAAATATCCCAACATTAAATTAAATGAGGCTAAAACACCAGAAGCAAAATTAGAAAAGAATTTAACTAAAAAAATTAATAAAGAAAGTAATCTTAAATCTCGACTAACAGTTAGTAAAGAATCCGCCGTTTCAAATGATATCAAATCAATTAAATCGTGGATAGATTCGTATGATCCTAGCAGATTAGTCGTATCAGACAAAGATTACGAAAATCCTGATCAATTTCAATTTACTGAAGATGAACGAATCAACACAATATTAGATAAATTTGGCATTAAAACATTGTTTACAGATTTGATGGCTTGTATCAAACCAAGTACTTGGTTACAATTGTTGTGCGAAAAAGCAATCAAAGAAATTGGTATCATACACATGCTTGAAATATTTACTGAATCTGGTATTTTACAACAATTACGAGACTCATCAGCAGATCTTTCCAAAACTATAGATAATATATTGGCTAAAAAACAAATTAGCAGCAAAAGTTTTACAGATCTGTTAATAGAAAAGGCTGATATTGATAAAAGACAAGAATATGTCAAAGACGAAATCAAAGGTAATGTAATATTACAAGATGTTATTGAAAAAGCAGAAACGGCAACCGAAATAATTAGTAATTCACTCTATGAATTGGCCAAACACGATGAGTTGGCCACCATTGAAGTTACTGCGATAATGGCACAAGTTGGCGAATTTGCCGATCTAACCAATCGCTCATTCGCAATAGATACTGAGATTGAAAAGCTTAAGAATATAGAATTTGAGGCTTCTTTGACTATTAATTCCGATTTTTTGCAAGATGCGGGTGGTTCTTTTCAAGAGTTATCGGAACAATTTCAAAGTGCTATAGGCGCACTCGAAGATCCCAACTTAAGACAAAACATTTGTGATACAATATTAAACGCCACCCCCTCTTTTGAAGGTCTGACTGATGTTGATGTTAATACCGATATTGATGTTGATTTTGAGTTTGAATTTAAACTACCAAAAGTCGAACGTCCTACAATGCCTAAAATACCCAAATTACCAACGGATGATATATATGCCTTTATAACAAAAGCAGTAAAACAAGCCGTTCAAGCCGCTATTGCAGCAATTATCCTTGTTTTAGTAGAACAATTATTATCGTCTTTGTTGGAAGCATGCACTGATTTGAAAGATGATTTGATTAGTAGCCTCCGTGATGATGAAGTTGACTCACCAAATGATTCATTAGCAGAAGATTTTCTAGATGACGAATTTCCAAACGAATCATCTATGGATTTGGCAGCTTCGGCTGTTGCTTTAGATGCTGAATTATTAAATGAGTTTGTGGCAGACATGGCAGCTATACTATCGCCGGTCGAGTTATGTATGTTGTTAAAAAACGAGTTACCCAGAGCAGGCAGACTCATGACAGAAAAGGTTTTGAAAGCCAGACACCCATCGATATCAGAAAAACTAAGTGAGCCCAAAGAAATATTTGCCGTGATGGACACAGTTGGGCGTTTGTTGGGACCAATTTGTGACGACATTTTTTCAACGACATTTAATTCTTATAGTACTGCGGTAGATTTGTGCAAAGACCCAAACCCAGCCTCCCGGGATCTACGTTGTAAACTATTGGAAAACGTATTAACAGACGAAGAATGTGAACAAGAATTCGAAGAATTAAAAGCAACTCTTAAAAAAGAAGAAGACGATATCATGCGCCGTATGATTGATACTTTAGTTAATTCTGATAGTCTGTTTGATGAATTACGAGAACAACTAGCAGATCCATATTGTGATAAAGGTTCCACTCAACCAGTATTTCCAAAAAATGGCCCACACAAAGATTTACTTGATTTAACTCTTCGCACAGCCCTAGAACCGGTTGAGGTGGCCTTTGTCTCAGATATTAAATCATTTAAAAACAAAGCTGCACTACTTGACGCATCCCAAGTTATGCCCAATCCAGAAAATAAAGAGGCACCAATTGAAATTAATAAAGGTGAATTTGATTTTGCAGCTTTGAAAATAAAACCAACATATGCTGATGTATTAATGGCGCAAATCCACACTGTAAAGTTAGACCAACCAACGTTGGTCACAAATGAAAACGATTTTGTTTCTACATACGAAATTACGCGTGGAGAAGCTGAAAACGTAACTAAAACGGTTAACAAAGTGATACCATTAGCTAATGGCAATAGTTTGTTTTTTGTACAAAACGATATTAACGAAGAATCTATAGATTTGGTCATGGCGTGCGAAATTAGCCCAACAGACGGTATTGTCTTCACTCGCTATGGAATTGTCGCACAAGAATTGCTTGAAAAAGCAGAATTAGATATCCAAGCCGGGATAGTTTCCCCCAATAATGATTATTTAGACAAATATAGAAATACGCTTTGGGGCTCATTCGGGGATTTACATACTCTTCCTAGTAATATTATTAGAGAGTTACACACAGCGCTCCAAAGAAACATTCATGGCGTATTATTGCAACACAATATAGGTGTTATCAGTGGTCCTGCGTTTTTGCAGATGGTAGAACTTTTAATTCCAAAAACAGTTTGGGATAAAGAATGTAATTTAGATCCAAAAGCTGGTCGAATCGACCACACACCACTTCTTGTTCAAAAGGCTGTAACCGACAGCCTTGCTGAAATTTGTCCGAACCCTGCTTTTGCTACACCAGAAAACAATGATTTTGAAAACTCAGTAGAACAAAAATATGTTGATATTATGATTCGTCTATACATTGTAGATTTTGTTTTCAGAACTCTACCAATTATTAAATTTGCTTATTCTAGAGATATGTTCGACAACGACTACGTTGCCGCAGCGATTACCGGGTATATGCGTACAGACCTTATTAATCGATCCAAAAAGAAAGTTTTTACCGGCAAGGGTGAATTAAGTAAAAAAACATATTTTACAGAAGTAGTTCGAATTCTTCGTACTGATGAAGATGAGTCTGAAGATTCAATTGAGATTTTGACTAGACGTGTTAGAAAAGAATTAGCCACAATTAATGATAAGTTTATTGATATAGCTGAATTAGTTTTTGAAGATGATCCTGTGGCAATAGATTTTAACCATTCGGTGTTGGAACAGTTTGACAACATTCCAATTATTACAGACAATACTGAAGGTTATTTTTATGATTATAAAAACGCAACAGTACCCGGGTTTTTCGGAGAAACGACTGGAGAAACGAGAATTAAAACAAGTAAGGCAATCAACCTGTATAAAACTTCGGTTGGTAACACTGGTTTAGAAATTGATGAGTATGATTGGTTCCACAAAGGTTTGAAAGACAGTCTTAATGTACAAGAACCATACAAATATTATGAGAAATTTAGTAATTTGTTCTTGGGTGCGTCTTTTGCGTATCAATATTTTACACAAACAATCGATAATGATGGCAATATTATGGTATATCCATATGGAATCAACACAGATACATTCGATCCTGCGCTGACAATATCTTATGGAAGCAGACTAGTGATGGTGGTTTTAGATGACCACGCATCCAATTCTACAAAAATCTTTATGGACGCAGCCAAAACAGCCACATCACCAGAATTAAAACTTTACACAGTTAACGATTTAAATGCCGCCCAAAAAGCAAAGTTAACAACGTCAGAGTTTTCCGCTGTTGATGTTAATAATGACGGGCCGGTTTTCTTACAACCATTGTTCGAATATACACAACCCAACAAACCGGCAGAAAAAGAAGAATTATTAACTCAACTAATCGACACACCGGGTTTTTCGGAATATTTCTTGGATTATAAACACATTGATTTGGAATTGTTTTGGTTTATGCATCTTTTGAATGTACATGAGTATGTTGGTGACGCCATGCCGTTATATGATAAGGTGTTTAATAATACTAAAGGCCTTTTGATGGAAAGCTTTTTCTCTGTAATACATTCCTCAGAGATTAGGAGTGACTTGGACGCGGGTGAGTCTTTATTAACCAAGCTGCAGGCTGCAGAGAATGATGTAACGAATTTTGTACACGGTCTTAAACCAGATCTGCAAAGTATGTACGAAGAAACACCATTTTTGTTAATGAAGGGTGTTGCCGATTTAATTGATCCATTTTGGGAAGTTTTCCCAGCAACAATATTTGGTTTAGTAGCTAAAGCTTTGGATAACGATTTTAACAACAAAACACCAGAAGAACAACAAGCATTAGATGACAAAAAGAAAGATCTTAATTGTCCCGAAGAAACTAATTAAGTAAGAATGAGCGGATTATCAGTTAAATTACCAATTCAGATCGATTCAAATGACGGATACTCGTTAAATAAGAACTTCGTTGCGTTGATCAGACAAAATTTTAGAATGTTACTTCTTACCGTGCCCGGGGAACGTATTATGAACCCGGATTTTGGTGTGGGATTAAAACGTTATTTGTTTGAGCAAGATACAGACTCGTTAAAAGCAGAAATTTCTGGTAGAATTAATAGTCAGGTTTCCAAGTACATGGATTATATCGATGTTTTGAACATTAATATCGATACAGGCGATCCATCGATAAACGACGCCGAATCGTATATATACTATATATCAATTCGGTTTTATGTCAAACCTCTTAATATTACAGAAATTTTAAATTTGGAGATTAGCTAATGGACAAAAAATTAGTCCCGATTAAATATACTAGTAGAGATTTTAATGCTATTAAACAAGATTTAGTAGAGTACGCCAAGCGTTATTACCCGGATTCTTATAAAGATTTTTCTGAGGCAGGCTTCGGCGCATTGATGACAGACATGGTAGCCTATGTGGGCGATATCCTATCTTTTTACATGGATTATCAAACAAACGAAAGTTATCTAGATACCAGCGTCGAATATAATAACATCGTGCGCCACGGCGAATCACTGGGTCACAAATTTACCACAAACCCTTCGTCACACGGAATTGTTGATATCTATGTATTAATTCCAGCCAATGCAAATGGAATTGGTGTTGATATTGATTATTACCCAATAATGAGAAAGGGTAGCACCTTCCGAACTAGTACTGGAAACAGTTTTGTTTTGTTAAACGATATTGATTTCAACGCAGTCGGCGTCGAGACAACTGTTGCGCGAGTATCTACCACAACCGGCGCACCAACCTATTATGCTCTCCGAGCCAAAGGTGTGGTTGTATCCGGCGCAGTTGCTAGAGCTTCAATCACAGTTGGTGATTTCGAACGGTTCAAAAAAGTAAGAGTTCCCGGTAGTAATATTGCCGAAATCCTATCTGTCTCTGATTCTGATGGCCGTGACTATTTTGAAGTAAGATATTTATCGCAAGATGTTGTGTACGTGCCCGCAGTAAATCGCGGCGCAGATAAATCAACAGTTACTTCGGTACTTAAACCAGTTGTTGTACCTCGTAGGTTTGTAGTAAAACGTGAGCTGGGAGATTTATATTTACAGTTTGGTCACGGATCGGAAACCAGTCTGACAACAGACACCATTAAAGATCCATCAGAAGTTGTGTTGCAAAAACATGGAAAAAATTATGTTACAGATGCAGAGTTTGACCCGTGGAATTTGTTATCGACAGAACAATTGGGTATAAGTCCATCTAGTACGACATTGGAAATTGCTTATAGAGTTAACACTAGTGGTAATGTAAACGCCGCAGCCGGAAGTATTAACTCGGTATCCGATGCCAAACTAGATTTCCCCGCAGCCGTAGAAGGCGCGGTACTCGCCCCGGGACACATTTCTATAATAATTAACTCAATTGAGGTTTCTAACGTAGACCCGGTTTTGGGAGATATAAGTTTACCGACACCCCAAGAGTTAAAATTCAGAATTCAGAATTCTTTTGCCGCTCAAAGTCGAGCCGTTACAGATAAAGACTATGAAAGTGTAATCTATAATATGCCGCCCGAATACGGCGCTGTCAAACGCGTAAAGATTGTACAGGATAAAGATTCGTTCAAACGTAACTTAAATATTTACATATTATCTGAAAATTTTGACACTACTTTTGCAACGTCAACAAGTACTTTGAAAAACAATTTAAAAGTTTGGCTCGCACAGTATAAAATGATAAATGATACGATTGATATACTTGATGGCCATATAATTAACTTGGGTGTTGAATTTGAGTTAATCGCCAAAGAGAACAATAACAAACATAGAGTACATAATTTGGCAATCGCGACCTTAAAAAATAAATTAGCTCAAAAAATGTATATTGGTGAACCATTGGTTATAACAGATATATACCAAGCGCTTAATCGAGTAGACGGAGTTTCTGATACAACAAAAGTACGAATCTTTAAAAAGGATGGGACAAGTTATTCTTCAAACCTTTTCGATGTTGACAGTAATTTTACTAGTGATGGACGTATGCTTCAGTGTCCCAAAAATGCAGTGTTTGAATTTAAATTCCCAGATGCAGATATTATAGGGGCAATAAAATAATGGCTATTAAAAGATACATAGCGAATAAAGACACGACAATAACAAACGCCTATAAACCCGGAATGCTGCTCCGAGCAACCGGCTCTAATATGGGGTTGGCTGACTCTATGGAAATATTTTCCATTTATGGTCAACAATCAGCTATCTCATCAGAACTTTCTAGAGGATTAATTCAGTTTCAAGATAACGAAATTCAAACAGACCGAACTGCTGGAGATATCCCCGCATCAGGCAGTGTAAACTTTTATCTTCGTCTTTTTAACGCAAAACACCCATTTACATTACCCAAAAGTTATACATTGGGTGTACACCCAGTCAACGCTAGTTGGGAAGAAGGCCATGGCGTCGATGTTGATGGGTATACTCACCTTACATATGACACAGAAGGAGCCAGTTGGCTTCGCCGCCAAGCATCCACTTCATGGACAGACATTGGTGGAGATTACGATCACAATAGAGAGTTATTTGATACATTTGATACCGGTGAAGAAGATTTAGAAATTGATATTACAGAATGGGTAGAAGAGTGGTTAACTGGATCGATAGCTAACAACGGATTACTTCTTAAACTGTCAGGCAGTCAAGAAGCCGCTTATACCGGTTCTGCAGACGGACTTCAAATTATAAACACCACCGGTTCTGTCACAAACTATTATACTAAAAAGTTCTTTTCCCGGGGCACCGAGTTTTGGTTTAAACGACCCGTAATTGAAGCCCGATGGGATTCGACAGTATTAGACGACCGGGGTAATTTTTATAGCAGTCATTCAGCCGCGCCTGCATCCTACAACGATAATACAATTTACATGTATAACTATTTTGGGAACTCACTGGTTAATATTCCAGACATTGGTACTGGTGCAATTTATGTAAGACTTTATGTTGCAGAAGAAAATGGAGCCAGTTTGACCACAATGGTAACCGGTGGGTATGTTTCTACCGGCATTTACTCTGCTACTTTAGCTTTGGCAGCAACAGCTAGTCAAGTATACGACCGGTGGTTTAATTCTGCAGAAACAGTTTGTTATCATACCGGTACGATTGATATTAAATTTGCTAAACCAAGCAACGCTAATCCAGATCGATCATATATAACCAATATTACTAACTTAAAGCCTAATTACCATGCGCACGAAACTGCACGTTTCCGTGTGTACACGCGCAAAAAAGATTGGAACCCGACTCTTTATAAAAAGGCCCGTAATAATGTATCTCGGAACCTTGTTGAAGTTGGTTATTACAGACTTAAACGCGTGATTGACGACTGCACAGTTGTTGCATATGGCACAGGTTCAACGGCTCATACAAAATTGTCATATGATACCAGTGGTAGCTATTTTGATTTTGATATGAAAATGTTAGAACCGGGATACATGTACGAAGTCGATTTTGTGTATGATATTAACGGCAGAAACGAGCAACAACCGGAACGTTTTAAATTTAGAGTAAAAGAGTAAGTTAAATGTCACTAAAGAATTTGTTTTCAAAAAAAGTACTCCCTGCTAGTTCTATCGATGATGTTGGGGACGAAGTTGAATCAAAAAGATTTGTTGACGCCAAAGAACAAAGTTTCGAAGAATATATCCCCCATGTTGATTATTCAAACCCAGCAAACTTTAGTTTTTATGGCTCAGCCCGCCAATATTATGAAGATGCCACTGAGCATATTCTAGTAACATATCCATATGACGGTTCTCGTACAGAAAGACTGGAATGGGAGCTTAGCGCATCCGCATTAGACTTATGGATTCTAGAAAACAAATGGCCAAGAACCGCAGGACACATCCAATTTGGGGCTGGTGTCGGTTGGGGCGATCAAACTTCTATATCTGATGGCTATGGTAATCCAGAAACCAAAGAATATATCTATATTAAAGGTGGTCCGAACGTTGATAATATCTTTGATCAAAGTAATTCTAGAGAATCAAACCTTAAACTTGACGGCGCAACTGGAAATACTGTAGAATTCTGGCTTAAAAAAGATGTAACACTTGAAGGCGGAACAACGAACAGGGAAGTTATATTCGATGTGTATAACACAGGAAGTTCAGAGGGTAATCCTGATTATGGTAGGTTTAGAGTAGAAGTCTCCGGTTCCGTACCGTTTCTAATATCATACGAGTCGGGTAGCGCGGGCTTTGTCGATGCGCAATTGGGCAGCGGTATTGGTGGAAACATGACCGATGGTGAATGGCACCATTACGCCATTGTAGCATTTAATACAGGCAGCACGGTTGAAACAGTACTTTATGTAGACGGTGAGTATAACGATTCTTTTACTAGTGGTTCTGTTGTTAATTATTTGAGTGGAGCTATGGTCGCTACAATCGGCGCGCTAGCAATTGCCCCAAGTGGCTCAGCAACACCCGGGTTAGGGTGGGGTAAAATGTCCGGCTCTTTGGACGAATTCCGTTTTTGGACTACAAAACGAACAGCAAAAGAAATTGGTAGATATTATAGAACACAAGTCGGTGGTGGTACAAACATCGATGAGGCCAACACTGCACTAGGTGTATATTACAAATTTAACGAAGGAATAAGCGGAAACAGTACTACCGACGCGGTTGTTTTAGATTATTCTGGTCGCGTTTCAAACGGAGCGTGGACAGGTTATGCAAATGGGTTACGCCACACAGCCAGCGCGATGATCGATTCTCTGGCAGCAGAAAACGAATTCTTAGATCCAATATTACGTTCTACAAACAACGAAGTTGTTACCCTCCGCGCGAACCTATATGAATCTGGAACAGCGCACGACATGCAAAACCCAGCTAGCTTATATGGCTCGGTACCAAGTTGGATTACTGAAGACGAATTCGAATTAGACGGTAAATCACTTAAAAAACTAGTACAAATTATGGCCAGTTATTTCGACACTGCGCAGCTTCAAATACGTGATATGCCTCATTTGAAAAACGCGGATTATTCTACCTCGTCTGCCGCACTATCTCCATTTAACGACCGTAATTTGATGCACCATGGTTTTAATACACAAGAATTGTTTGCAGATTCTACAGCTTTGGAAAGATATCTTAATCGTACAGAAACAGAATTATTTGAGGCGCAATTAGAAGATGCCAAACGTCGTATCTATGAGAATATTTACAACAACCTAACACATATTTATAAATCTAAAGGTACAGACAAAGCTTTTAGAAACTTATTACGTTGTTTCGGTATTAATAGTGATGTAGTTGATTTGGTTATTTATCCCAACAATACAGAATTTCGTATTGAAGATACATATACAACCCACGCACACAAAACAAAGTTTATTAACTTCAACGATGCCGATCGTCATGACTCGACAATTTATCAACAAACATCCAGTGCTGGCGATGCAGACCAAGGAAATTATTTATCTGCCTCGTTTGACGATGCTACTAGTTTCACAGTAGAAACACACATAATCTTTCCCAAAAAGGGCAGTCCTGCTGATACAAATTATTTAGATTACCGCCAGCACACATCTTCTCTTTTTGGCATGCACACAGCCAGAGCAGACGAAGGAGATTTAGAATGGGCCACTAGCGATGATGCGACTTTCCAAGTACATGTTACTAGGGATGTTCTTACACACGACCCAATCTCGGGCCTAGGATTGACGGAGAGGGACGTACGCTTTGTATTTACATCTAGCGTAAACGGAATTCCGACACTTACTAGTGATCTGTTTGCTGAAGTATATGATAATAATCGATGGGCAGTTTCTGTCAGCATGCGTCCTCAAGAATGGCCGTTTGCGGCAGAGGCCAACAACAATACAAATCAACCCTATATTGTAGAATTCTACGGTGTCAATGTAATACAAGACACTGTACAGAACAGTTTCTTTGTAACCGGTTCTGTACCGTATGCGTCAGGCTCAGCCTTTATGACTGCGCACAAACGTTTATATGCAGGCGCGCATTACCAAGACTTTACCGGCAGTTTGATTGACCAAACCGATGTTAAACTTGGACAGGTAGCTGCATGGTTAGATTACATACCAACAGGAACAGTGTTATATCACGCATATAACCCAGCACATTATGGCCGTCGCCAGCCTGATCAAAACGCGTATGTCTATGAAAACACTGGCGATATTTATATTCCACGAAACGACACTATAGCTCTTTTGTGGGATTTTAACAACATTACCGGCTCTGGTGAGAGCAGTGACGGACTCCCAACAACCAGTGATGCTACCTTCGTTGTTGACGACATGATTTCTGGTTCAGTAGCTACCGGCGCGCGTTATGGCTGGGTTGGAGATATTGTGAGTAAACAATACCCGGGTAAGGGAGATTTATTCTTACCAAATGATGATGTTGCCAGCACAGAATATTTGCATGCGTTACGTATGTCGTTTCCGGAAGAATTACAAAACACTAGTTTAATTAAAATCTTAGAACAAGACGATTTAGCTTTTACAAGAGATAGTCTACCAATCAATTACTTCTTTTCTTTAGAAAAAAGCATGCAACGCGTAATTTCACGTGAAATGATGAAGATGTTTGCTACGGTGAAAGACTTTAGTAACTTAATAGGTGAACCTGTAAACAAATACCGCCATAGCTACAAAGCTATGGAAAAGCTCCGCGTTCGTTTCTTTGAAACTGTAAACAACACACCCGATATGGAAACCTTCTTTACATTCTATCGATGGATTGACTCAGCAGTTTCACAAATGGTTACAGAATTAGTACCGGCATCAGCGAGATTTTCTGATAAAATTGGAAATATCATTGAAAGTCACGTATTAGAGCGAAGCAAATATGTGCATAAATTCCCGACTCTAGAACTTAAAACGTCAGATCCTGAAGGTGGTTTGGTCGGTATTAACAGACACTTGTATAATTGGAAAGAAGGCCACGCGCCTTTAAGTGGTGAACAAAACGATAATGGTTATTGGTGGTGGCAGCAAGCTCGCCGTAATAACGAAACTTTTGAAGATACAGCAATTCACCAAGCACATCGAAAACTATATTTTAGTAGTTCTTTAGACGCATTAGAACGAAGTTGGACAACCCCATATAAATATTCTGCAGATGGCGAGACAATGTATAATCTCGTCGGTGGTGTAAATTATCATAGAAACAAAAAACCTAATCTAGTAATCGATGAAGTAAGATCTGGTAAAACACTAACAATTAGCAGCCCCGCATATACGGCAGAACGTTCGGATAATAATGATGAAGATTCTAAACGTGTTGCACCCAACAAAAAGTTTGCTGTACCGGTTAAACCTGATATTTTGGTGGCACAAATTAATCCAACTGGCCATGATGAATATTTACAAGGTAAGCATTTAATATTAGCGCCATTTAAAATTCAACCAATGCTTCAAGCCGACGCTGGCGGATATTCAGAACAAGTAATTTCGGGTTCTTTGGCTCAAGACAGAGAAATAGGACCGTATCAAATACCAAACATTGTTAATCTCCACAACAACGTCGCAGGCCATAACGAAGTACCAATGCAGTCTCCGTTTACTAGAGAATATAATGGCGGTTGGACACACAGAAACCAAGATCACGAAACCCGATTAACAGTAGTAACTGGTGATCCATTAGATGGTAGAATCGAAGCGTGGCATTTAGAATTAGTTGGTGGAACTGGCTCGTTTTCTCAACCACATAATAGAATGGCAAAAACTAGATGGAATGGACCATCCACACACGTTAATATTAGGAATATTAAAACAGTTCAGTCAGCTTATCCTGAAATGGGTAATTATTCAAACCAGTATGAATTTTTCCAAACAACCGGTAGAAAATTCCAAAACAGAGCATTTGTTAAAAGTGAAGGGTTTACATATCAAGCAGCAGAATCCCTATTTGTTTCTGGTATTATTGATTTTACATTACCAGACCGTACCGGCAGCACCAACCAGCATATTTTCGTAGAAAGATTCTCAGCGCCCGGTGGAGCGGAGGTACTCTCACTAGGCTTCTTAGACTTTATTTCTGGAGAGTATGCCGTCCACAACGCACTTCCATGGCGTAATCTAACGGTTAGGGATGCATTGAATTCATGGCACGGTGACCACGCCAACCAATTTGGATATTATTCAGATTATCGAACAGTACAAGACTTTGCAAATGCATCATGGTCCCCGACTTATACTGGATTTTCAGCATCAGCAACTGCAGCAAACTACGATGGGGTGGCAAGCTATCACAAGGTTAACCGCAATTCGCAACACAGACTTTCATTAATTGATGAGTTATCAGAAGATACTCAAATTGTACAGAAATATGATAACTGGTTTATTCAACACGCGATTCCAGCTAGTGATATTCAATATTCATGGATTACTGCTAGCGCGGAAACTTTCTTAGGATTTGCCACAAACAATCCGGTACCAAGTGCTTATGTCACAGGCTCGGGTATTGTGTTTAGCTCACATTCACATGTTGAAACTAACGATGGCTTATTACATGTAGATTATGTTGGATTGAATACTTTAATTCACCAATCAATCCTTGCTGATAACATCACTTTGGCTGGACCCTCTGGTTCAGAAACAGATTTATCTGAGTTTAATAATCCTACAATTGGTACGTTAGAAGCCTCACCTGAAGACCTTTTAAATGGTTTAATCAGCCACAGGCAAGGACCATATGGTTGGCCGAGTTGGAAACAAGTACGTCCAATGTACAACCCGTTAGTAAGACACTTACGTAAAAACAACAAAATAGCATTAATGACCGGGAAACAATCAAAGAATACGCGAGGTACTGTTGAACAGTCTGTTTCGTTTTATGATGAACCCGCAGTGACTTTCCGTAATTTAGTCATGACTCACGAAATGAAGGTGGCCGATGAACAAGGTCGATTAAACGACTTTGAAATTGACCATACATATGCAAACATGTTACAATCATTTGCCAATACGGAATTGGTTAATGGGTTGGACACTCATATTTCTCCCAAAGAAACTGTTTACGAAGACTTAAAACAAATTTATCTAGATGAATCGATTGACGAAGCTACTCCACAGCTTTCAAAAATAACATATCGTGACACGGTTTATCCGCGAGAAATTAACACCGGGCTAAAAGATACTAGAGTACGGTCGAATTATGAAGTGACGTGGTGGTCAGCCAGTGTTACAAATAGACACACCACTGGTCTTAACAATAGTTTTGAACAAGCTGTACCCAATATGAGTATTTGGCCTCTAGATTCCCGAGCAGACTATGAAACAGTTTTATCCTCTTCAGTTGGTGGTACCGGTGGAGAAGGAGAATTGATGAACAACTACGTAATTTATCATGACGGTACTCCAGCTAATCTTATTGTTGGACCACTATACGCGCGCCCATATTCTAGTTCCCTATTAGGCGTTAACCAATATATCGGCGGCGCTTTTTGGGATTTGGAACGCCCACCAACATATAACTATGATGTTTATCGTGAGCACTTAACTAAAGTTCGGGATCAAACCTTAGTACCGGAATATATTATGTCACGTCATGTTGACACGATGATCGCGGCCAGTAATAAAAAATATGTTGACGAGTTTTTAACGGTTTCTGGTGCAGCTAGTTTTGATTCTAGTGATATAAGTGGATTTTATAATACGTATTCAAACACTGATTTTATGAAGCATATTGCAGAGGTTGTTGATGATCACAAAGATTCAATTATTAAACCTACTAAATTAACATTACGTTGCAAAGCTACTAAAAAGTTTATTCCATACCATGGGTTTTATCCGGCTCAACGTACGTTGGATTTAGCCAATTTGTTCTATAATGATTATTTGGTTACCAAATCAAACCAATTCCTTACGTGGACAGAAGGAGAAGCTAGAATAATAGCAAAACCGTTCATGATCCCGGGAATTTTATATAATTCAATTAAGTCCGGTGTTGCTTGTGATTGGCCCTATTTTACCACAGACCCTTCTTCAAAAATAGTAGAGTTGACCAGTAATAACGGCCATAATAAAATGTGGGGATTCTCAGGTTCATTAGGTAATAATGTTCACGATGGTCGAATGCCTTTTGAGGCCCTATTGGCACCAGAAAACTTTATTCCTAATACGCTTTATGATGATGAAGGTGACGCAAACGCCCAAGCTGCAGAATCTTCAATCGATTGGGCAACTAATCAAAATGTGGTGTCGAAAAAATATAAATTAGCTGCTAATAATTTTATAGCAGAAACAATGAATATGTTCCTTAAAAATGGCCGCCCAACGACATTAATATCAAAACCAGAAAATGATGCTTCTTTTGGTTTAGTTGAACCATCTACTGAATATAAGATGCGAATTTACTTGACAAATACTCGAACTAGCAACGTGATAGCGTCCAACGCGCAATATTCAACTTATAAACATGCTAGCACGTTTGGCTTGCCTTTAACTATTGGGGATCGCTCAGATGGCCAGTTTGGCTTCCATGCATACACGCCGGTAACAATGAATCCTTTGGATGTTATCCAAAACGGAAATACTGCTGTTAGCCCATATGCAGCCGGTGGATTTGTAGAATTAAGTTTTACTAGTGATGCTGATACTACCAAATATACTTTAGATCAAATTTTGAACGAAGTCGTTAAAACTTATGTTCGAATTCCTATTGATGAATTCGCAGGATTTAGATCCGAAGCGGGTGCTAAATCTGTTATGCAAGTTACCGGTTCTCTTAAAATTGATGGCACCATTAATATACTTGCTACAGAATATAACGCTCTTACTGGCATACCTGAGAAAATAAAAGACACAGATACAGCCGTCCGTGCTTGGGCCATTCATCCTCGTTTCGAAACACCCGGGCTTAATTTTGTTGATTTAACTCCGCTTAATGTACCAACTCCAGCACCAATTGGATATATAAATAGTTATGTTGGAATGTGGCATCAGCAAGGTACATACGAACCGGAAGGCACACAGGCTGCTGGAAACTTTATAATGTTAACAGATGTTACCGGTTCAAAATCACTTAGCGATTTGGTAGGTTTACAAAAAAACGACCCAGTACGCATTGGTACCGTGCCACAGGATGGCCAGCGATCATTAGCCGAAGCCGTCGTTGCAATTCCATATGTAGAAGAAAACAAAATCAAACACTTTTTGAATATTGACAGACGGTATATTGACAATGCTGAAATTGTGGTTGTTGGAAATCAATTACCGGAATCGTTTAAATTATTTAGACCAGAACCTTCAACGGTTGATATGGTTAAAAAAATGCAAAAATATGTATTTCCACCGCATATGGACTTTTTACAAGATAAAACCATTACTCCGTTTGCAATGTACGTTTTTGAATTTGAACAAAAACTAACTCAAACAGATCTTTTGAATATTTGGCAAAACGCTGCTCCGGAAATTCACGATACTCTAGAATTTGCCGAGGCTTCTATTTCTCATTCGACTCTTAAGGGTCAATTTATTAAAAATGATAAAATTACAAATGATATACGTTGGATGGTGTTTAAAGTTAAGAAACGCGCTGCCACAAATTACGAAGCTATTATCGATCCAAGTAAAGATCGATTTGCAACCAAGTTTGATATTGACGGCGACGGTAAGATCGATGATAATTTGGCTACATATAACTGGCCACACGACTTTTATTCTTTGATAGAATATGCTAAAATAGAAGCAGAGGTTGAGCTTCGACCAACCAAGGAAACTATGCAAGAAGATCCGGATACTGGAGAAATTGTGGAAGTATTAACTCCGGAGCCAGCCGCACGAACGGTGACGCCTCGGGTTAGTCCGAGAATCACACAGCCGACGAATAATTTTGTCGACACGACACTAATCAATACAACCCAGCCTGCAACGGTCGCCAGTGTTGTAGAAACGTCGCCAACTGCACCGGTTGGTAGTACATTACCATCTGCGCAGCAACAAGCTCAAAACGAACTTTCAAATTCGACAATTGGCAAAATTGCGGCAAGTGTTCCAAAGAAGAAAAAGAAAAAGAGATTGACCAAAAAGAAATTGAATGTTCCGGGCGGCACGGTTAGTGTAAAACCGAGTACGGGAATCAAAGGAAATATTCTAAAGTAGTAATTACTTATAATGAGTTTTTTTAATCCAAAAGAAGATGTGTTAGACATACAATTGACACAGCATGGAAAACGGCTGTTAGCTAAGGGCAAACTTCGTCCAAAATATTACGCCTTTTACGATGATGATATTTTATATGATAAACGTCATATTGATTCAACCGCCGTGGAAGAACAAAACGATATTAAACAACGAATTTTAGATGAAACACCAAGATTAAAAACCCAGTATGAATTTTTAGGAATTCAATCAAACTTCCAACGCAACACACCAGAAAACCAGAGGTTCGACAGGTTTGATTATGAAGTTGAGGGAACAATTCATAAGATTTTAACATTAGATAATCATTCCAGCGAATACGTGGAACAAAATAATTATGGATTATACAGTCCATTAGGTGTACGATCCATCAATAATAAAGAAGATAACAAAAAACAACCCAGATACACGTTAGAGTTTTTAGAGGGTACGCTTTCTGGTTCAACTCAATATATGACGGCATCAAATAGACCGACAATTAAAACACCACAAATAGAAGCAGATATAACAGTTAATACAATGAAGGTGTATCCACATACAACCAAAAAATATTTTGACAACTTTTTTGGTGACATTAAAATCTGGCATCCAGATATTGAATGGGATGAATATATATTGGGATTGGCAAACAATGCTTTTGAAAATGAAGATGAGTCATATATTTTTGTAGACCCGCAATATTTGGTTATCGATATTGGCGAGTCCCAAGTTGATATATCAAATGAGTTTGAAATTGAAATATTTGAAATTGAACAAAGAAATGGCGAGGAGTTTTTGAAACAACTCAAATTTCTTACAGCCCCAAGTCCTATAAAGGATGGTTTGTTACTGTCTGTTAAAGAATATGATGAGTTATATTCTAAAGACTTGGCAGCCATGGAAGAAAAAAGTATAGACGCAGGGGTTGTCGATAATTATTTTAATATTGTGGTCGATGAAGAAATTGATAGTGAATATTTCAAATTTATAACCGGTCAACTTACTGATCAAGCATATTACGGAAACAACGGTTCCAATCGTTTTAACGATGGTTCTAGTCGTGGCGGAACCCGCGCAGATCCTAATGTATATAAAAACATTGATGGTAAGGCAGAATTTGACTTGGAGGACTGTTAATGAGTCTCGTACAAGAATTAATTGGTGAAGTGGTCCCGCGCCCATATGTAAAAAAAATATCTTTAAGTACCCTTCAACCATTGGGTCGTTTTGCCCCACCAGAGCAAGAAGAAACACAAGTGGATGTACAGATTGTGTTTAAAGATATAGTTGAAGCCGGATTAGAACAATTCTGGCTAGACAATTCTGGCAAAAACAAGAGCGATTTTAATTGGTTAAACGCCGCCCTATTTGTATTTACAGATTCTGTTAAGAAAAACCAATTTGTTGGCAGTAATGCCTTCTTTTTTAAAAGCCCGATTTGGGAAAAAAGCTTTCTAAGTAGTTCGTATAAAACAGACGATATTCAAGCCCACAAACTCAAATTTGTTGGATTAACAGCCGTTAACGCAAAACCAATAATCGAACAAACAGACGATCCAAGTACTGTAGCTACTGAATATGAAATTAACTTTGAGGTCAGTTTTAAACTAACCGGTCCTATTACTGATTTACATATTGCAGCAATTTCTGCATACAATATGCCAGAAGAATTAACGAACGCACTTGGAGTAACCCCAATAGAAAGACAAGAGCTTCTACGTGAGAGTGCCGAGTTTCTTTATGAAGATATATTTGTTGATGGCAAACTAGTGGCATTGGCCAATGTATTTCAATTAGAAACGGGTGAGGTTTGGACCGGTGGTGTTCATTACGATCGTGTGAAAGGACAATATTATACAGGTTCCAGTCCGAAATCAAACAAACAATTGTTAATTGCGACTCAAGTACAAAACAATACGATTGTTGATAATCGTCATATTGAACGTATATTAGACAGGGTTGTAGATTTTACTAATTTGGAAAATCAATTGTCCAAATTTACTATGAGTACTCACCAAGAACCAAAAAGAAAGCCAGCAATATTTTCAAAATTGTTTTTGACCGAGTTAGAAGACGAATCTTCTCGCATGTACTTTTCCATTAATTATTTTGAAGCACTTAAAAGTGCCAGCCAATGGCCGTGGCTTTTCGAAAACCCGGTAGCCAGAGCAGAGATATTAAAGCTTTCTAAGATTAGAAAATTAATGTTGGTGAAAAAAAGAGTATCGGCGTATGACTATGACTTTAGTTTTGAAGATAATGGTGATGAACTAGTGCTGTTAGACGCGACCGACCAAAGAAATTTTCCAATGATTGACCCGTCGAACCAGAATGGACTAAAAATCAGAGAAATAACTGATGACATATTTACATATGATCCCAACGCGTTCAAACTAAAAGAACGTTCATTTACAGCTATAGACCAAACTGCAGCAGATGACCTTCGTGGTATTTATCGATACTTTTTAACTCTAGATGTGGAAGACGGCGCACATCGATACCTGTTGGGCAAAAGAAACGCGTTGTTACATTCTATTGCAGAGTTTGAAGAATACGCGTGCCTCGCCGCACGGCCCGAAAACTTTAATTATCTAGCAGATAAATATAGAAGCGGGTCTTGGATTAAGGCTTTTAAGGAGATTGAAGAGAAAAAGATTTGGGATAAACTCAGTTCAGAAATCGTAACATTGGTTCAATTTCTTTCCGGAAAAACCGACATTATGTTGTTTGGTTTAGATCGATCTCAATTAATCAAAGCCTTGGCCAAAATAGCTCACCCTCGCTCTGGTAGTCCTACCGGCAATGACCGACTACTAGCAATTGCTAATTTAATTGCTACTAAAATCGAAAACCTATTAGGAAGTAACACAAAATCTAGAGTTGGAAATCTAGAAAAGGTGGGAAAGAAACAACAATTCCCCACACGGACAATTCGTTATGTACACGGATTTAATGAGGTTTTGAATTTAGATGATGAACCTAATGTTGGGTATTCGTATTTTACAAACATCGATCTTAATGATGGGTTGCCGGTGATTAAAGAATCGGCTTATAGAAATCGAGTAAAACAAGAAACAACAAAGTATTTTTCTACTTTTAATCCATTGTTTAGACTTTCTAATTTTCCTGATTATTCTGAAGCTTTGGCTAATAATGCATATACGTATTTTACACCATTAGAATTAAAATTAACTAACTTTATTGTTGATACTAGTAGTTTTGTTAATATGAAACAATATAGAGGTTTACTCGGTACTATAATTCTAGCTAAAAAGTTAGACTATGATTTAGATGGAATTTCCAAGTTTGATTTTAAGTTTAACTCAGCCGGATTACAAAGAATATCTAACAAAGCCCGCCGTCGAAGTGTTAGAAGCAAAGACACGCCATGCGGAACACGCGGAAAAAATCAATCAGATGTAGAAAGATTAATGCAAAATCGCTCTATTGTGATCCGACCAAAAAACAGCGGGAACGCCAGCAGAGCAAATAACCCCAAAAGAACAACAAATCGTGCTGCGTCACAATCTGACTTGGCTAGTGGTTTAGTTCCAGCGAGTGAAACATTTACTGCTACTGGGACGTTTACATCCGAGACAACACCAAAAACAGAAGATTTGGTTACACCTCATTCAGTTGGTGTAGAAACCACTCAAGCTGCCGAGAATATGTTTGATTCATTGTTTTTGGTTAATAAAACAAAACCAAACACCATTCCTAAATTTTTAGCTAATATCAACACTCAGAGTGAAGATTTCGTATATACTAGTGGATACGAGGGTGACCCTGCTCTTGCGGTCGCCGCTTTACCAAATCAGATTAAATCTGTTATGGCTGGTTCTTCTGAGGTTCCCAATTCTAATTTGGTTAGTTGGTACAGTCCGGGTATACAACAAAAAGATATGTTATCTAATTATGTTGTGAATTTGATGAATATTGTTAGATTAAAAATGTACAATGGATATGAGAGGGGAATTAATAATCCTGTGTGGAAAAATCTTACCAGTTCAGATGTTAACGCAGCCCGCACCGCCGGGAAAAGATATATTCTATGTAAGTTAGAGAAATACCAGAATTCTGATATCTTTCCAGAAACCACAGCGGGGTTTAGATTACCAATATTAGCTGATTACTTTTTGTTAGAAATTGATTTTGGCCTTGGTGCAATCGAAACACTTGTTGGCAGTGTCACAGAACCAACTACTTTAGAAGAAGCTGGTTTTGTCGAGACAACTACCGCGCAAGAATTAAATGAAGGTCTTCCAGACGCTGCAGGTATAGAATTTATTGGGGCCGCAGGCCTTGCTGCTGCCGCTGCTGCTGAAAATAATAAGGAAGATACATTTGTTGGTATCAAGCCTATTGCTATTTCGCCTATATTTGCCGCTTTAGCAAAGAAAGAAAATAAAGACGAGACAGATCCTGATGTGGTAGAAACATTATTTAAACACACCGCAACACCGACTTTCGGAGACATAGATGGCTAAAAAAGAATCAATCGAAATTAAAGCAACCATGGAACCCGATAGCAATTTTGTTAATTTCCAAGAGCTTCAAAGTATTAATACACAAATTTTAAGCCCAATCGTTTCAGCCGATCTAAAAGCCGTTGGCCATCAACGTTATTTGTTGTTACCAAACCAACTTACTGTATACAAACAAAATTTTAGTTTTAATGCAAACATTGAACTAACCGAACCCGATGATCCATTATTAGGTTTTAAAGGTTTCAGATGGACGAGGCACGCCGTTAGCGATGCCTCCGGAAATCCTCAGTATTCTGCCAACTTTAGTGATCCACCCGGAAAGAACACTGTTGTAACAAGTTTGGTAGAATTTGTTGAAGCCCCGCTTGATGATTTAGGCCGCGCGACTCCTCGTTTTATTAAATCTGAGTTGAGCCCTCAAGAACAATTATATACTACCATGATTGAGTATATGGAATTTACAAGAACAACCACGGGTATACCTGCTAATATCGAGATACCAAAGGGATTATACACACACGAATATCATAGATTTGATTTACCCATCCCGCAAAGTGCGAACATTGGTTCTTCATATTTTATGAACCCCCTTTATGGCAAAAAAACATGTGATTTGGTTTATTATGACGAGTTTTTCTACCCGGCAGCAGGGAATGTACAAGAAAGGTTTTACCCAAATATTTATACGTTAGGATATACCCACTTCTACGGTGCCAGTGACTTAATTTTGGAAGCGCTTTCGTTTGGTTCAGCAATTGACCCAAGAAAAATAGTTAATTATGATAGTGATATCCGTCGAATTGATGATGTTTCTCTTTATATGTACGAGTGGTCACGTGCTGTTGCAACGAATACTCTTACTCCGTTATCTGATTCAAAATTACAAGAAAATATTATTTTAACCGATACAAATATCATTGAAGAAATTAATAAGAAGAAGTTTTTGTTCCCGGGTTTTGTAGAATTAGAGTTTTCTGCCAAACGCCAAGGGCACATGGGCAAATTATTATCAGATACTAGTCTTTCACATGCATTAATAAAACATGTTATGTTTAAACAACCAGATTCTACTGATTATATTGATACAACAATTGATACAACATCTGGTATTTTTACCGGCGAAACACGAAAAACAAATACAACCAATAATTCATACCGTACATGGGACATAGATAAATTCATGAACGGGTTATCACTTAGTTCTTTTAGTAAGTTGGTGGTACCAACTCAATCCGCATTCGCTTTACAAAACCAAAATGTACGGCCATCTGGTCTTGTTTTAGATAGTATTGAATCTCATGGAGAACAAACACATAAACTAGATAAAAAATTTAGTTTGTTTATGCTGAAAAAACTTTATCCTAAAATTAAAAGAAATTCGGTAATATCATATAATCGTATATTAAACGGTGAAACACAATATACTGAGCCACTGTTTTATAAGATTGAACAGTTTCTTGAAAGAACAGACAATCTTACAGCTAAAGTGGGAAGCACATATTGGATTACAGCGCCCAAGGATAAAGATTTGTTGCAATTAATCGATACCCAAATCTATCCCGACCGCAAATATCGATATCAAGTAACAGCGTATTTTTATGCACTTGAAGAAACTTATCACTTCGATGGGATCGAAGATGGCCAATCAGTAGAAGACGAAAAAAATACAGGCGAACCATCAGATTTGTCACATATTGGTGGATCCAAAACTCCCAATCTTAACGAAAGTCACACAGAAACATTGCCGATTATAAGAACGTCTGTGTTACGTGGAAAACTAATTGAAATACCAGATTATTACACATTTTCAAATATTGCAATTTCTGAAAAACCACCAATGCCTCCGGATGTGAATATCGTACCATATGTTGGTGTTAAGGATAAAATTTTAATCAATTTGTCAACAAATTATGGTCAAATTACCATGCCTGCAGTACCAATATTTGAAGAAGATAAAATTAATTTTGGGAAGAAACTCATTAGCCAAGGTAAAACCGGATATGTTGAACGAGGGTTAAACACACTCTTGTTTAGGGGTGATGATTCAGCTTCACACTACCAAATATTACGATTAACAGAAAAGCCGTATAACTATTCGGCATTTAAAAATGCCGAATTAATGCGTATTAACGCCGAGACACCTTCGTTTAAAGATACTTTAATACCGAATAAACTATATTATTATACAATGAGAACGGTAGATGAACACGGAAACGTGTCTAACCCTTCACCAATTTATGAGGTAAAATTAATATCAAATTCTGGTATAATATACCCACAGATAAGAATTATTGTTCCGGAACCCAGCAACAGAGGTCTTTCGAATATAAAACAATGTAAAAGGTATTTGGCTATAGTTCCAGCATTTGAACAATTAGAACCGACTGATAACCCCAACGCACGAACTCCAATTGTTGGAAAGGGTTTATTTGAACCAAACAAAAAGAAACGATTTAAAATTAGACTAACTTCGAAGTCGACAGGCCGCCGAGTTGATGTTAATGTGCGTTTTGAACATAAACACAATGGTGGTCAACAGAAACCCAAGCCTAGGACGACCTAATTTAAAGGCGTATTAAAGGCAATTAGTACTAATTATAGTTAACAATAGGAGAAAAGAGAGAAATGGCATTTTTAGATAATAGTGGAGACATTATACTTGATGCGGTATTAACAGATACCGGAAGATTTCGTATGGCGAAGGGCGATGGTAGTTTTAAAATTGCCAAATTTGCTTTGGGCGACGACGAGATCGATTATTCGAATTTTAAGAACGATAATGCAGATGGCGGCGCACACACTAGTGGTTCGGCCTATTATGATTTAGAAATTCTACAAACACCCATTTTAGAAGCTTTTACTAACAACACATCGTTGATGAAAACAAAGCTTATTACAATTCCAAGAACAAACCTTCTATTTTTGCCAGCAATGCGGTTGAATACCGCAGAGCCTGACTCTCGTTTTTGGAATAATAGTACCAATGGTACCACAAACTACTTTGTGGTTACATGTAATAAAACAACTACTGAGTGTTTTGTTGACGCAAGTATTAGTGATGGTTGGTTAGACGGATTTACCCTTCGTGGTTCGAATCATGTCCGAATTGACCAAGGCCTCATTACAACTGAAATTGCGCCCGAAACACCTTTAGACCTAGACCTTAAAGAAACACAATACATCATTGAAATGGATAATCGTCTGGGTCGGCTGGCGTCACCATTTGGTAGAGAATTACCAAAACCGTCGTTTATCGATGATGATAACATTGCAACGTATTTTGTATCAACTGCTGATGGGTCGTTTGTTTCAAAACTACAAACCTCCGATAAATACCAAGGCCCGATTACTGGCCCACGCGGAACAAGACTTGAATTTAAAATTCAAGCTTCAACAGACTTACAATTTACTAGTACAGTATTGTTTAGTCGATTTGGCGGCTCTGCAACTAACTTTGTTGATTCAATTAGTATTGATTACATTGATTCTACAGTTAGAGTGACGGGCGCTACAACTGGATATAGAATTGACGTGCCAGTACGGTTCGCAAAGAAACAATAATATAGAGGATTATTATGGCTAGCATTTTTAAAACATTTTTAGACGGGGACGTAGCGCGTACGCGAAATCTTCTTCATGAAGCAATTCCGATTACCGGCTCTATTGTTTCTGGTTCGTACGCAGAAGAAAACATTAAAGGATATACTCATGGTATGTTCCAGTCAGTATATGATTATCCGTATCTTAGTTCTTCGGCAAACCATATATTTGATATTACATGTGGAGTACACTCTACTTCGTCTCTTTTTACCGGCATAACAAGCCAGCAAGCTAAAAAAGAAAACATTTATAATCAAATGGCTCAAGTTTTGATGGGTTATGATTCAACCAGCGCGATTAAACTATTTTCAAACGAAGCTGGTACTACTATGGATAGTGTCTTTTTCATGAATTTTAGTCGGCTTTTGGTCAAAGATGAGATTAAGAAAGGCTCGGTTTCATTAACATGGATGACTGGTGGTGCCGCACCATCTGTGGCTACACCCAACGGTGCGTTGACTGTTACCGACACAGGTTCTGTGACAAATTATCGCGTGGATGCAGCAGCCGGTGAATATGGTTATATGTACGACGCGGGTGGTAACAATGCTGGGTTGGTATTTTATCAAGCCGGTGTGGTTGTTTTCACATCTTCGCTCTTTATTACCGCAGACGGCTACGGCGAGGGCGGCGACGACATTGTTTTTGGCACAGGTAGTGAGGACGCACAAACCGTTATGCAAGAAGCAACCATTGGTGTTTTTGCCGATGATCTAAGATTTAGAATTAGAGATATTTCGTTTAATAATACCACAGAGTTAAACTCAACAATTTATTTCTGTAGAGCCAATCATAGCGAATTCAACTATAGTTCAAACCCAACTTATTTGTCAGGTACTTCAAGTAAAATTATGGTAAAAGAGAACACACTCGATGAACCGGTAAGTTATATTACAACCATTGGTTTATACTCTGCGGATAATGAATTGCTAGCAGTCGCAAAAGTTTCCGAAGCATTGAAAAAAACCCCCCAAAACGAGCTTACACTGCGCGTTCGATTAGACTATTAAACTCTGTCTTGGGTGGCCAAAAGAGGTTATTAGCGATTAATGTCATTCTACGAATTTGATGAAAACTCAGTCTTTGTTAATCAGATGGAAGCCAATCCATATTGTCACTTCTTTATGTATAACCAAGAGACAATCTATAATAAAGATGTGATGTCTGGTCGGACAGGTCCACATTCCGGAAACATTAATCGGATCGACCCGGGTGATATAAACCTATATGAATTCAATGTTGACCGTCCTAATGGTGGGCTAATATATCCTTTTGCTGTTAAAGAAGGCACTCATTCTAATCTTAAAACGGTTGCTTTAGCTAGCTATCGTGGAGATTTTGCATACGGTGATGAAATTACTGGTTCATATCCGTTATCAGCCAGTATTTCGAAAGACTATTATAACACAGATGTTGATAGAGCAAACGTTCAAGCGCTTAGAAACACTCTTGATTATTATGCCAAACTAAGTCAGCACTATTTGTACTCAGGATCTTTTGGAAAAAAGGCGACTCAAGAATTAGGTTTAGTATCAATACCTTCTATTTTTTATGGCTCATCGATGCGCAAGGGTACCGTAAATCTTAAGTTTTATGTCACCGGCTCGCTGATTGGTCATTTAAATGATGCAAACAAAAATGGAGAATTAATTGAGCAAATAGGCACAAACAGTGGCTCTGTCGGTGGAGTTGTACTATACACTGAAGGTTTTATGGTATTGACTGGTAGTTGGGATATATCTGAAGGAACCCATACTGAAATTTATCATAACGGCTCGGAAGCTCCTACGTGGGTTATGTTCGGAGCCACAATTTCTGGTTCTGTAACGTGCGCATCTTCAAGTTTTGAAATGGATTTTGAGGGTACAACTCGTACGCCAACACTGACGATGTTAGCTCACGCTCCCCGGGCCGAATTAAACTTTTCAGACAACCCAACATATACAGACTTCGCACCGGTTATTGCTGACGCGTGTGGGGACTCGGTTCAAGCCTTTTTAACATCTTCCGGTCAAATTTGGCAAGAGCCACAAAAATATGTATTTAACACAATCAGCAGTTCATACACCAGACACTCAGCCAGTTTTGAACACCAAACATTTATTAGTTCTATTGGTATATACGATGAAGATAAAAACTTAATTGGTATAGCACGTACTGCAAAACCTGTACGAAAAAAGCTCACCGACGAATACACTTTTAAACTTAAGTTAGATATTTAAAAAAGGAAAATAAAATGATATTAGGTCTAGACATTAGTACTAGTGTTGTAGGCTATTCTGTGGTAGACTGTCACGGCGACGTTATAAGATACGGCGCATGGCCCATGAAACCAAAGGATTTCCCCAACAACAACATATTCAGAAAAGTCGATTTTATAAAAGACAAATTATTAACAATTAAAGCAAATGGTACACCAATTACAAAAATTTGTATTGAAGCACCGTTTGAATTTTTTGGTGGTACCGGCAAAAAGAAAAGGAGTTCGGCCCACACTATGGCTAGATTGTTAAAATATAACGCAATGGTGTCCTACGTAGCCAGAAACACTTTTGGTTTAGAACCGGAATACTTAAGCCCAGCATCTGCTAGAAAGATTTGTTCTTTAAAAATCACACGTAGTCGTGATAAGCGGGCAACCAAAAACACGGTTTTGGAACATGTCTGCAAAAATTATAAAGATTTAAATGTTGAATACACTAGGTTCGATAATCCAAAAACTATTTACTACGATATGGCAGACGCCATTATCGTTGCCATGGCTGCTTATAAAAAAGATCTTGACGCATCCAAGTAAATGTGTTATTCTATATAGGCGAGTAGGAGTACCACATGCGAAAATTACTAGTAGTGTTAGTGTTAACACTATCCTTTGGCGCAATTGCCAAACCCCCAACCAAATCGACCAAATCGAAGTTTTATGATTTTAGTGACCAAGTAATTGATGGCGAAATTCGTAAACCAACCGGCCATTTGATTGATTCCCGTGACCCCGTAAAGTTTGGGAGACTTTTAAGACTCAAGAAAAACTTACTTCCACGAATTTATATAACCTCAGAGTACAAACTGTTTAAATAAGTGTTAGCTGAAAAACAAGACATATTGCGTAGAGTGTTCGGTAACTCACGTAGGGTGGGAGAGGAATATCTATTTCAATGTCCCACGCCCGACTGCGATCCTCATAAACTAAAACTTAGTGTCAATTTCGAAAAGAATGCCTTTAAGTGTTGGATTTGTGATTACCGTGGGAAATCAATTCGGAGACTCATTAAACGTTTCGGAGATATTCAGCATTTAGTTAAATGGGATGAATTAACCAACTTCGAAGAATATTCAGCTTCGTCGTTAGATGACCTTTTTAAAGACATTCCGGTTTTCGAAATACCTCAACGAATTAAACTTCCTGATGAATTTCAAACATTAACTTCAAAGAAAATACCTTTATTTGCCAAACCAGCCATGGCTTATCTACGCCGACGTGGTTTGACATATGAAGATGTTTTGCAATGGAAAATTGGGTTTTGCAACACCGGTAGATACCACGATAGAATTATAATTCCGTCATTTGATATGGAAGGCTATTGTAACTATTTTGTTGCCCGTACGTTTACAAATGGCGAGAAATATATGAACCCCCCGTTATCTAAGGACTTGGTATTTAACGAGCTATTTTTAGACTGGAACAAGGACGTTGTAGTGGTCGAGGGCGTCTTTGATGCACTAGTGGCAGGCAATGCCCTACCCCTTTTAGGCTCGACCGTTAGAGAGGAGTCTAAGGTATTTCAGTCAATTTTAATTAATGACCCCGTATTGTATTTAGCGCTTGATAACAACGCACAGTCTAAACGAGAAAGATTGATTGATTTGTGTTTAAAATACGAGCTTGAAGTCTATAATATAGATACTTCAGGTATTGAAGATGTTGGAAGCATTACAAAAGACGAGTTTAATGTGCTGAAGAAAAACGCCACGCCTATACTAACAGAAGACTATTTAGAGTATAAGATTAATCGTGCTTTGGGAGGCATATAAATGAATATAGAACTGTTAAAAAAGTTGGTTTTAGAAGTTTTGGAAAAAGATTCCGAGGCGGAAACTCATATTCCAGATGAACCCGAAGAGGAATCTGAATTTGAAAAACAAGATTTTGGATTGGACACAAACAAACATGGCCTCAAAGAATATGGCGGGAAACTTAAAATAGTTAACGAAACATTTAGTAACCCGATCGGAGACGAAGACTATCCAAATACACACGTCCGCGCCGAGAAGGACATACGTGGCCGCAGGGTATTAACCGGTGATCTGTCCGCGAAGTATTATTTAGGTTTTTCTAAGAACCAAACGTATAGAAGGGCCGGAAACACACACGGGTTAACTAGCCACGCGATAAAACACATAAAAATAATTTTAGAGGCAATGACATATGTTGCCCGCGCAATAGACACCATTATAAGCTACGCGCACAATAGTTTACAAAATTGCGATTTTTATATATTCGAACAAGGAGAGGGAAATTCGTCAACAGTTTCGATTCATAGCAAGAAAAAAGGAAAAATGTTAACATCTACAGATCTGACTACCGGTCTTATACTCAACATGTTTGATATGTTGAATGATGAAAATCACCACCATGCTAGCTCTTTTGTTATACCCACGATAATTCCAGCCCATCAAAGTGAAACTAATAAATTATTAATAGATCTGAAGGGAATTCTAAATGCATTAGCTCAAGCATATGATAAAAAAGCAAGATCTTTTATGGCAAGGGCAATCGACCTAGATAGCCTTACGTTGTTTGACGGTGTACGAGCCCTCCGCGCAGGAGGTAAGGCTGTTAGTTTCAAAGAAACGGGAAGTGGTGATACAAATTACGGTAATCCAGTCACGTTTGAGTGGAGCACTGCAGACTCAAACGGAGATCCTAAAACATATTACGCGTCAGATAGAGTGAAGGTTAAATTAAAAACAAGATCGGCAAAAGCATCTGCTAGCGTACAGGAAATGTTTACAAAAGCGAGCGATCGAAGTTTTAAACTACCAAAAAAAGCCAAACCAAAAGCAGAACCGACTGTTACTGCTGCTCCATTAAAAGAAAAAACAAAGATTGAAAAAGCAAAAGAGATCGTAGAAGGTATTATTAATGTTATCTTCCGCATATATCCCGCCGAGGCGACCAAATATATTCAGAAAAAACGCAAAGAGGATAAATGGCCGCCATCAGCTATCACTGCCCTCAACAGGGGTGTTTCGCAAGATCCCACTATAGAACAACAACAGGAATTATATGATACTTTTATCGAGTTCTTATTGAATGACCACACGACCAAAGAAACAAAAGCCATTGATTCGAATTATAAAGCTAAAGTTGACGAGGCTTTTGATATATTAATTACAGATTACATTGAAAATTTGGACGAAGCCCTTATCGAACGTGTTTTGACCAGACTTCTATTAAAATATTCGTAAAGAAAACCCTTGACACCTAGACCTAGGTGTGGTATTATAGTCAAGTAGTCAAAGAACTAAGGAACACACAATGATTAAACAATTTGCAACTAATGGCTGTGGGGATTATGTTCCGGTTGGAGATACCTGTCCGGTACTACCTGCTGGTTATTATACTACGCATTTTGATCATTCGGGCACACCTCACATTGATATGATTACGGATTACGAAAGTTCGGATCTTATCTATTTTGAAGATTCATCCGTTTCTTTGCTTCTCCGTGAATTCGAAAAGTTTTGGGGCCTGAAGGATAAGTATCTTGCTCGTTCGGAAAGTCACAAGCGTGGTTTCCTTCTTTGGGGGCCTCCGGGTTCCGGTAAAAGCTGTATTTTAGATATGCTAGTATCTAAATTCATCGAAGATGACGGTTTGGTTTTTGATTTTACCGGCAGTTTGCCCGATATTGTAAGAATCATCAACGAGGTTGATCCGGATCGCCGCAAACTATTCATTTTCGAAGATTTTGATAGAATCATTGATTGCGATGAACACGAAGTACTTCAACTTATGGATGGTTTGGTACCTTTGAAAAACACTGTTTGTGTTGCAACCACTAATTATCCGGAGCGAATCCCGGCTCGATTTTTGAATCGGCCTTCACGATTTGATCGGATTGAGTTTGTTGGTTTCCCGGGTTTTGCACATCGTCTACAATATATTGAAACAAAGAGCGAAGAAATGTCTGGTAAGATGCAAGAGCGGCTGGCTGCGGACACGGAAAACTTTACGTTTGCACATCTTAAGGAAGCTATTCTAAGCATTGAGCTTTTCGGTACCGGATATCAAGAGACTATCGATCGTATTCGTAATATGCAGACCACCCTTCTTCATTCAAGTGATTATTCTTTGTTGGATGATGAAGCAATGCGCAAGGCTGAATTGCATGCAAAACTAGCCGCCTTCATGGGCCGCACTGCTGCGTTGACTCCTGTTGTATATGAAAAAGACTTTGATGTCGATAAAGAATGGGAAGATGAGCCGGATGAGCCGGATGAGCCGGTCGATGCACCTATGCCATGTACGGCTGGGTAAAAATAACAAACATTATATTTAGCTAATTATGATGGAAATTATAATTGAATTACTATTTATAGTATGAAAAAAATTACCGGTATATATAAAATACTTAATATTGTTAATGGTAAATTTTATATAGGGAGTTCTGTTAACATAAAACGCAGGTTTGCTTTACACAAATCAAATTTGAGAAAAAATAACCATCATTCTGCACACTTACAAAATGCATGGAATAAACATGGAGAAGCCAATTTTGTATTAGAAATTATAGAAGATACAAAATTGGCTTCTTTGTTAATAGAGCGTGAACAATATTATTTAGATGAACTTAAACCTTATGAACGAACCGTTGGGTATAATATCAATTTAATTGCGACTAGTCGGTTGGGTATTAAGACTAGTCAAGAAACAAGACAAAAAATAAGCGAAACGCGAATTAGACAAGGTACCGCTCGGGGCCATAAAAATCCCATGTATGGTGTATCTTTAACCGGCGAAAGTCACGGAATGTATGGGAAAAAACATTCAGATGCATCAAAAAGAAAAATGAGTGATAATCATGTTGATGTTTCGGGAGAAAAAAATCCTAGATCTAAATTAGATTGGGTTAAAGTACAATTTATTCGCACATCTTATAAAGATAAAACACATAGTGTAAAAGAATTGATGCAGCTTTTTATGGTAGGTCAAAGTACAATATATAATGTTATATATCAAAATACATGGAAGAGTAAGAATTGAGTTTTAAAATAGCACATATATCAGATACACATGTTCGATTAATTAAGTATCATCATGAATATCGTAAGGTTTTTACACAACTTTATAATAAATTAAAAGAAGAAAAAGTAGATTATATAATACATTGTGGTGATTTATTCCATAATAAGACAACTTTAAGTCCGGAAGCTGTTGAACTTTGTAGCAACTTTCTTAAAAGCCTAGCTAATATTGCTCCAACATATATTATTGCTGGAAATCATGATGGAAATCTAAAAAACTCTTCTAGACAAGATGCGATCACTCCGGTTATTAACGCATTAGAACACCCAAGTCTTTATTTTTTAAAAGATTCTGGTGAAACTACGGTTAATGATAAATTGACATTAAATGTCTTGTCGGTTTTTGATCGTGATAATTGGGTTCGTCCTACAGATCCATCTAAAATTAATATAGCGTTATACCACGGTTCTATCTCTGGTTGTTCAACAGATCTAGGTTGGGTTATGGACAGCGGCGAAGATGAAATTTCAATCTTTAAACCATACGACTACGCGTTACTTGGCGATATTCATAAGACAAATCAAGTCATGGATGCCGATGGTCGAGTTAGATATGCAGGCTCGACAGTCCAACAAAATCATGGAGAAACCAACGATAAAGGTTTCTTAGTTTGGGATATCCAAGATAAAGACACTTTTGATGTTAAACATGTGTCTTTATTAAATCCAAAACCGTTTGTATCTGTTATATTAACCAAGAAAGGAAACCTACCACACAGCGCAGTAGTGCCACCAACGGCACGATTACGATTGGTTTCTCATTACCCACTCAGTTTAGATAAATTAAGAAAGACAATTGATGTAGCGAAGCATCGTTTCAAACCAGAAAGTTTAACTTTTTTGAGTAAGGTTATAGCAAAGAATACAGATTTAGATCAAGATTTTGAAACCCTTACCGGTGTAAACCTGCGTGATATTGCAGTGCAAGAAGTCTTAATTACTGAATATTTAAGCGATTATACAATTGACGATGATACTTTAGAACAGGTTTTGATTCTGAATAAGAAGATGAATTCTGAAGTTGAACAGAATGAAACCGTTGCCAGAAACATTAACTGGACACTGAAAAGCTTTGAATGGAATAATATGTTCAATTATGGTGAGGGTAACAAGGTTGATTTTACTAATTTAAATGGCATTGTGGGAATTTTTGGGAAGAATTATACTGGCAAGTCTAGTATAATCGATGGTGTATTATATACAATGTTTAATAGTACATCCAAAAACGAAAGAAAGAATCTTAACATAATTAATCAAAACAAAGAAGATTGTACTGGCCGAGTTAAGATTCAAATCGGGCACAAAGAATACTCAATTACTAGAACGTCAGAAAAGTATACAAAGCGTCTTAAAGGTGAAGAAACATTAGAAGCCCGAACTGATGTTAATTTCGAAGTATTAGATTTAGCAACGAAAGATGTTACGTCGTTAAACGGTTTAACTCGCAACGATACTGATAAAAACATTCGTAAACAATTCGGCACGTTGGAAGATTTCTTGTTAACTTCTATGGCTAGCCAGTTAGGAGCGTTACAGTTTGTCAGTGAGGGATCGACTCGCCGCAAAGAATTGTTAGCAAAATTTCTTGATTTAGAATTATTTGAAAAGAAATTCCGAATTGTGAAAGAAGAAAGTGCAAATATTAAGGGTGCCTTAAAATTAATGGGCGAGCGTGCCTTTGCGGAAGAAATCAAAGATCTAACTGCTTTGTTGATTGTTAACAAAGCAAATATAAAAACACAAGAAAAGGCGTGCCAAGAACTTCTAGATGATTTTGAAGATATCACTTCAGAAGTACAAAAAAGACGTTCAGAGATAGAAGGGATCCCAACTGAATTAATCGATATTGAAAAAGTAAGAAAAGTTTCAAAGAAGAAAACAGAAGAATGGGCAGAATCTATAGCTAACGGAATGACTGCTACAGAATTTTTGAATGATTCGTTAAATACAGAAAAAGAAATTTTAGAGTTTCTAAAAGCTTTTGATATCAACGTATATAATGAAGAACTTCTTATACAAGAAAATTATGTACATATGTTGGATTCTGTATTGGCTAGTACCAAAGCTTTAACTGAAACTAAAGAACGTTTGTTTGACCAAACTAAAATTTTAGAAACAGTACCGTGCGGTGACGAATACAAAACATGTTCCTTTAAAACCGGCGCATATAAAGCTTTAAAAGAATTGACAATCAATGAACGACAGTTAGCCGGTATGCATTCTAATCATAGTGAAATTGGTTCCAAGATTGACACACCACGTCAAAAAGAATTAACAACTTTGATCGATAAATATGAAAGAGTTGTTCAGAAAAAAAATGAAATTAGTAGAACCATTTTAGAAGCTAAGCTTAAATGTCGTACTCTTGATGACCAGTCAGCTAAGCTAGAAATTGAACTGAACAAATTAGAAGAACAAACAAATACATACACCGAAAATAAAGAAAAAATAGACAATAAAGACAAGCTTGTCCGAGCACTGGTGGTTAAAGAATCAGAGAAACAAGATAAACAAAAACAAATCAATGTTTGTAGAAAAGCTGTGATGAGTTTGGTTAAAGAAAACGGATCAATTGAGGCAAAAATATTAGTTTGCCAAGAAGAACGTGAGAGAAAAGAACAGCTAGAAAAAGATTACGCTGTATACGATTTATACCAACGTTGTATGCACAGCAGCGGAATATCTTATAATATCATTAAAAAGCGTTTACCAATTATTAACAACGAAATTGCTAAGATTTTGACAAACATTGTTGATTTTGAAATGTTTTTTGAAAATGACGGAAAGCATCTAAAAATGTTTATCAAGCACCCGAAGCATGAACCTCGTCCATTGGAAATGGGATCAGGTGCAGAAAAAACAATCTCAGCCATGGCTATTCGTTTAGCATTGTTAACTGTTTCTAGTCTTCCTAAATCAGATGTGTTTATTTTGGATGAGCCCGGTACAGCCTTAGATGCTGACAATATGGATGGCTTTGTTTCTTTACTTGATTTGATTAAATCTCATTTCAACACAATCCTTTTAATTTCCCACCTAGAATCATTAAAGGACTGTGCCGACCAGCAAATTACCATCGAGAAAAATAATGGTTATGCATGTGTAAGTGTATAATCATTGAATTCCTTACTAATTATATAGTATAATCAAGTAAGGAGAATTATATGACAGATCGTAATCTACACAACTACTCGGCAGGACTACAAAATGTGGGTAGTTATCAGGTTAGTTCTATTCCTTTTGCGTCCGCATCAATCACGGTGCCCGTCGATGTACCAATTGAAATCACCTTCCCAAGAGTTACTAGGTTTGTTAACGTAAAAAACGTTGGCACAGCTTCTGCGGATATCCGCGTTGGGTTTTCATCACGTGGTGTATCCTCATCAGCAGCAAGTCCACCAAATAACTATTTTCTGTTATCTGATACAGAATCATATGAGGGAGCGTTTAAAGTGTCGTCTGTCTTTCTTATGGCCGATGGCGCGACACCCTCTGAAGCAAATATTATTGCTGGTTTAACCAATATTGATACGAATAACTTACAGAATAATTGGACTGGCTCTATCGGAGTTGGTTAATGAAAACTAGCTTTGTCGATAAAATTCTTAATAAATTAATATCAAGAAAATTGATGGTTTGGCTAACCGCTACAGGATTAATGTATGCAGAATTGGGAATAACATCTGAAGATTGGGTAGCAATCTCTTTGATGTATGTGGGCATTCAAGGCCTTGGAGATATTGCTGCCCAATGGAAACATAGAGATAATGATTAATGAGAATTGCCTTAAGTATTTTAAAACAAATTATTAAAGAAGAAGTCGAAGATTACGCGCAAACCCACGCCGACGCAGGCGAGGCCGCGATGCCACAAGCTGCAGTAGACCAACGATTTTATGAGTTTATTAAAGGAGCTTTTGACGGTGGATATATAGAAAAAATATTACAGTCACGATTAAAACACAAAGGCTTTGGTCCGGAAGATTTAATGTCTATTAATGATGATGAACCACTTGATTTGAAAAAACTAAACCGCCGAGGGAAGAAATTAAAAGCACTTATTAAAAAACTACCCAAAGTTTACAAAGGTTTTATTAAACAAGAAGAAAAGTTTTTAGATTATCCAGAAGCCATGTTTGAATGGTTATATGATATCAGTCCCGAGTTTGAAGTGTTGGGTGAGTTATTCAAAGGTAGCGGATATGAAGTTGAAGTTTCTACTGATATATGGGGTTTTCGCTCATATCGTCCTAAAGGCTTTAAGAAACAATCCCGCAAAAGAACGACAAGAAAACGAAAGGAGTAACTGAATGCAAATTGCAAAATCAAAACTAAAACAACTTATTAAAGAAGAAATTGTTAACGTCAAATTGGTTGAAAAGACTGACGCCGACGAAGCCTTTTCTAAATTGGTTGAATGCTCAGAATATTTAGCCAAAGGTAATGTTGCCGAGTTTAAAAGAGCGCTAAAGCAATTAAACAAAATCAGCGCTAAGGTGTAATTATGTTTACGCTACTTAAGGCGTGGACATGGTTGAAAAACTATTGGTATTTTCCAGTTATAGCTATTGTTGCTTTGTGTGTATTGTTATATACACGAAACCCCAGCGCTGCACAAGAGCTTTTAAAAATAAGCCGTGAAAGTCACGCGGAAGAAAAAGAAATTCTGGAAAAGGCTGAAAAAGATCGATTAGAAAAAGAAGCCCGCGTTAACAAAAAATACGAAGAAGCCCTCAAAGATATTGAAGACCGCCAAACGGCGGCTGAAAAAGAGTTAAATTCAAAAAAACGAAAAGAACTCAAAAGAATTATCAAAGAAACCGATGGTGATCCGGATCTGATGGCCGAAAAATTAAGAGAAAGGTTTGGTATTTAAATGAAAAAGATTATAAGCATCTTAACTATTTTAGCTTTTGTGGCCAGCACAGCCATGGCACAATCAATTCCACCACAAATCCAAGGCATTAAAAAAGATACGCCCGCACCTTATGACGGTGTACTTTTAAACATGCCCGCTGCCGCTAAAATTTTGGTAGAAGAAAAATATACAGCTAGCGAATACGAACTTCGCTTGAGTTTCCAATTGGAGAAACAAGCGGCTCGATATCAAAAAGAGATTGATTTATTAAACGTTTCGATTGATAGTATTACTACAACCAACACACTGGTTTTAGATTTGAGGGATAAAGAAATAACACGTCTTCAAGATTTGGTATTAAAAGAATCTGAGGACCATTCGATTTTGTGGGCAACGGGCGGCACTGTTGTCGGAATCGCAATTACTATTGGAATGTTTTTCTTAGTGCAAGAGGTATCAAGCGACTAATGGCAGGGTTTGGCAAAGCTTTAGAAAAACTAAGTTCTCTTGTTGCAAGAAAATTTATGGAAATCTTATCTGATGATGAATTCATGCATGATTTAAAACACATGCAAGAAATGCGTTTTTCTATTTGGCACACAATTGAAGAAGAATTTATGGAATTAAGTTTTATGAAAGACTTACACGGTGTGGTCCGATATTATCCTAACGAGACATACCCGTCTGTATATGCTGCATATTCTTTCACACCGGGTGATCGACTAGCAACTGGCAGAATTGATTTACATTTAGACTTGCCAGAACATTACGACTATAATTTTATCAATGCAGAAATCAAAGGTGCAATCAGACACGAACTAGAACATGCCATGCAGGATGAAAAAATCTTAGTAGATTTAGCAGCCAAAGTTACAGCCCAAGATGGTTATGTTTGGCATGATTTAGATAACGCAAGAGAGTATTATACTTCAGAAGCTGAAACCAAAGCACACGTCGTGGGTCTTTATAAACGCGCCAAAATGCAGAAAAAACCCTTTATCAACGAACTAGAAGAATTTTTGAATGACCAATTTCATACAGCATTAATGTTCGATCATTCGGAAGAAGAGGTTAGTAAATTGTTAAATAGAGTTTCCGAGCTTTGGTTGTATTATGCAGACTATCGATATCCAAATTCATTAACAAGGCCGGAAGATTATGTCGAAGCCTAAACTACCCGGAATGATTGCTGGTGTAGAAAAAGCAATTGCAGAAAAATATGGGCCTGAGACTATCGTTAATCCAAAACAATTTTGGACGCCAGAAAAAGAACAGCTATACAAAGAACAAGAAAAAGTCCGAGAAGCCAAACGCGCCAAGAATCCAGTTGGAGAGGTCGAGCAAAATGGGGTTTTAATTAGTGAGAAACTAATTAATAGGACACATAAGAATGAATGCCCGCGATGCGAGCGTTATACTTTACTGGCAAGGGATGAAATATATTTTGCAAAGTATGATTGTTGTTTTAGGTGTTATATTGAGCATATTGAGGATCGATAAATGACCGCTGACGACAACAAACAAATTTCCGATTATTCTAAAAAACATTCTGAGTTACAAAGACAAGAAGTATTAAAGCTTTTATCTGATATTTCTGCATCGTTGAAAACATTGGTATTTTATGGTGCTTCAAAAACAACCGGAGGCCACGCTTCCGCACGTGCAGAAAAAACGTTTGCTAATACGTATTTAAAAGAACAAAGCACATTGAAAACCATAATTAAAGAAGAAGTGTTAAAACGTATTAAACTTAAGGAGAGTTAAAATTGGCTACAACAATAGAAATAGTACAAGGCTTGGCGCAAGCTGCCGCAAACGCATATGATGGTTCTCATGATGAGCGGTTTACTGCAGATGGTACTAGCAAAAAAGCAGGCCTCCGTCGAGAGGTAGGCGATCCACTAATTGATAAAAGAATCATGGACGGCTTCGGAGTAAAATTCTCAGGAAGTAAGTTAATTGTTTCTTATCAAGGTGAAATGACAAGAAAAGATATTAATAACGATAAGTATGTCGATGTTGTAGAAGATTGCTTTAAGCAAATTGCCAGCTTTCTTAAGAAAGAATATAAATCGGTTGTCGGAAGTTCTGTAAACTTGTCTGAAGATGGAGCAGCTACAATACACGTCCAAGCGCTCTCACGCATTCGAACATTTGTAATGGCCCAAAAGGTTTATAACATTGGATCGATTAAAGAAGTTGAGAATATCGGCCAAGGTACACCAGACGATTTATTAGATGCCAGCATCAAGAAATTTCTTGAGATTGGTAAAGACAAATATACTGGAGCCAAAAAGCCAGAGAACGTAACTCGCAAAGAGGCTTAATATTTAATGAATTTAATGTCATGTAGTATACTAATTACTACAATATGGCCTATAAATTAACTAAAAAGCAAATATTTAAAGAAGTTCGTGAATCTGGAAAGAGTCCGGACTATTTTATTAATAACTACGCTAAGATATCCCACCCCAAAAAAGGCTTAATTCCTTTTAAGACCTTTGATTTTCAAAAAGACTTACTTCAAGACTTCAATGATAATCGATTTACGATCGTTTTGAAGGCTCGACAGTTAGGCATTTCTACGCTTACTGCCGCATATATTTGTTGGTTAATGGTATTCTTTAAAGAAAAGAATGTTCTGATTATGGCAACCAAACGAAGTACTGCCGCCAACCTTCTTAAGAAGGTCAAGATTATTTATAACAACCTTCCCAAATGGATGCAGAGCCTTGTTGGAATGGAAAAGGATAACATGTGGGAGTTGGCTTTCGATAATGGTTCAACAGTAAAATCTGTTTCAACTTCATCTGATGCCGGTCGTTCCGAAGCTCTTTCATTATTAGTTCTTGATGAGGCTGCACACATTGAAGGCTTGACAGACAAATGGACCGGCTTATACAGTACGCTGTCTACCGGTGGACGTTGTTTAGTAATTTCCACACCCAACGGCGTCGGTGGGTTCTTTCACGAAACATATAAAAAAGCAGACGAAGGCGAAAACGATTTCCACCCGGTCAAACTCATGTGGGATGTACACCCTGAACGTAACGAAGAGTGGTTCCAACATGAAACTAGAAACCTAAGCCACACACAAATTGCTCAAGAATTGCTGTGTAACTTCAACGCTTCAGGCGATACGGTCATACATCCATCAGATATTGATTTTATAGAATCACACTTAGATGATCCGTTATATGAAACTGGAATGGATAGAAAATATTGGATATGGGAACAACCCGAAGAAGGTGAAGATTATTTATTGGTTGCAGATGTAGCCAGAGGTGATGGTGAAGATTATTCCGGCTTCCACGTTTTTAAAGTTTCTTCAATGCAACAGGTTGCAGAATATAAAGGTAAAGTTACATCCGACATTTATGCTACAATAATGTATGGCGCTGGCCGGGAATACAATGATGCGATGATTGTTGTGGAAAATAATAAGGGCGAGTATGCTTTAGGCAAATTAAAAGAAATGGACTACCCCAATGTGTATTATGAGACAAAGGGTGATCACGAATATGTATCGCCAAATGTCGCAGAATATAAAGCAAATTGCCATATTGGATTCGCTATGTCTTTTGCAAGCCGTCCAATTGTGATTGCTAAATTGGAAGAGTTTATTAGAAACAAACAAATTCATTTTAATTCAAAACGTACATATCATGAAATTACGACGTTTATTTGGCATAATGGTCGTCCACAAGCCCAAAAAGGTTATAATGACGATCTAGTTATACCAGCAGCTATAGCGTGTTGGGTACGTGCAACAATTTACGAACATTCGAAAAAAGAAAACGATTATAAGGTGGCCTTTATGCGTTCGATTGTTCGGTCAACAACCACAATTGATACAACAATTCCCGGCATGATAAAACGCGAACATGCAGCAAAACAATTAGATGATCAAACCAGCGCTGATGCTGATCACAAACAATATAATTGGTTATACAAGGGGTAATAAGTGGCGAAACAACAGAATAATCCGAGGAATCCGGGGTCAAAGTTATTCCAACAATTAACTAGACTATTTTCCGGCCCTTTAATCAACTATCGTTCTCAAACAACCAGACGATTAAAAAGACGACAACTAGACAAATATAGTTCTAGATTCAAAGATACCGGTGGGCAAAACTTTAAGAGGTTAGAATATAACCCATTTGATAATATTGCTGCCAATATCATGGCCACTCATGGCCGTGTCCAAAGATATATGGATTTTGATCAAATGGAATACACTCCAGAGATTAACTCTTCATTAGATATTTACGCAGACGAAATGACAACATCAAACGATTTGCGGACAATGCTTAGCATTCATTGCGACAATGAAGAAATCAAACATGTACTTCAAAACCTTTATCATAATATTATGAATGTGGATTCTAATATGTTTGGTTGGTGTCGGACAATGTGTAAAAATGGCGATTTCTTTTTATATCTAGATATTGATGAAAAGACTGGGATCATTAATACTATTGGTTTACCTGCAGGGGAAATTGAAAGAATGGAGGGCGAAGATAAAAGTAACCCGAATTATATTCAGTTCCAATGGAACTCAGCCGGTATGACATTTGAAAATTGGCAAATGTCACATTTCAGAATTCTAGGAAACGATAAATACGCGCCATATGGTACATCGATTTTAGAACCGGCGCGACGTATTTGGCGACAATTGACACTACTTGAAGATTCTATGATGGCTTATAGAATTGTTAGAGCCCCCGAGCGCCGAGTTTTTTATGTTGATGTAGGAAACATTAATCCAGAAGATGTAGATCAACACATGCAACATGTAATTTCTTCAATGAAGAGAAACAAACTTGTAGATTCCGCAACTGGTAAAATTGACCTTCGCCATAATCCCATGGGTATTGACGAGGATTTCTTTATTCCTGTGCGTGGCGATAAACACACCAGAATTGAGTCATTACCCGGTGGCACATACACTGGAGATATTGACGACGTTAAATATTTAAGAGATAAATTGTTTTCAGCATTGAAGGTACCTCAATCTTATCTTTCTAGAGGCGAGGGCGCAGACGAAGACAAATCAACATTAGCTCAAAAAGATATTAGGTTCGCACGTACAGTTCAAAGATTACAACGTGCAGCAATTGAAGAACTAGAAAAGATTGGTATTATCCACCTTTATATCTTAGGATATACCGGTGATGATTTACTTGCATTTACGCTTTCATTGAATAACCCTTCAAAAATTGCTGAGTTACAAGAGTTAGAACACTGGCGAACAAAATTTGATGTTGCAGCCGCAGCCACAGACGGTTTCTTTAGCCGCCGTTGGATCGCTGCGAATCTTCTTGGTGCATCTGACGAAGAATTTGAGCGTTGCCAGCGTGAGTTGTTCTCTGACGCTAAATTCCAAACAACTCTTGACGCTATTGGCCAAGAGGATGCTGATGGCATGGGTCTTGGCGGTGGAACCGGCGGCGGTGGAGAATTAGGTTTGGGTCTAGATGACGTACCAACTTCAGATGAAGATGATTTTGATTTAGGTTCAATTGAAGGTGAAACCGGTGACGAATCTGGTGGTGGAGAAGAAGACGACGCGCTTCTTGCAGCCCCGGGCCGTAGAAAAGAAGGTTATACAACTGCTGGTTCGAAAGGCAAGGTATACCATCCAACCAAAACAGATTCTAGAGGAATAGGCGCACGCACAAGATCTATGAAAGGTCAATGGAGTGATGAGTCGAAAGGCCGTTCCAAACGCAGCAAGTTTGCTGGTAGTTCTGAATTAAGTGGTCTGTCACGTGGAATGTTCCAAGAGTCAATAACTAATTATTTTGATGAAGAAGTACTTAAATTACGAAAAAACCGCTTCGAAATTAAAAAACTTCTTGAGTCGTTAGACACTATTAAAGATATGGAGAAAAAAGTCAATGAGAATGAAGCACAACAAGAAGCGTAATCCAGCATTTTTATATGAAGCGCTAATACGAGAAATGGCTGTTGCTGTTTCTGTGGGCGAGTCTAACAAACAATTAGAAATTAAAAACATTCTAGTAAACCATTTCAAAAAAGGAACTGAGTTACGTAAAGAATTGGATATCTATCGTACGTTATATCGTGAAAGCTATAAAGCAATTCCATATACAACTGCGCGTAGATTAATTGACGCGGTTAAAAAAGAACACGAAAAACTTGACAGCAAAGTTTTATTTACAGAGCAGACTGCACTGATTAACAACATTAATAAAGCTTTGGGATCTTCCATCTTTTCTAATTTTGTACCAAACTATAAATATTTAGCTAGCATCGCACAGATATTTCAAAGCAATACAACAGCAATGTCAACCAAAGCTAAAGTGATTTTAGAAGAGCAAGTTGCAGGCTTCTTATCTGCCAAACCACAAGTTGAAAAAGCCATGGCTATGGAACCAATTGGTAAGTTGGCCTATAAGACCTTTGTAACCAAATTCAATTCAGAATATAGTGGCTCGTTATTAGAAGAACAACAAATGTTAATTAACACGTGTGTGTTTACATTTACTTCAGACGATACTGCCAAAGCCAAACTTTATTTTAATGAAGAAGTTGGTCGCCTTCGCGAAGCAATTACAAATGGTTTAAAAGAGTTTGAAGATGCTGGCGTACGACAATCATTTAATGATGTACTAGATAGATTAAATGAGTTATCCACGCGAGAACTAAAAAGAGAAGATCTTGTATTGGTAATGAAAACGCAAGCATTGGTGAGTGAATTAGAAAATGACGATTAATTTACATGTAAAAGGGCCTTTTGGCCAAGAAGAAGAAACTCCAAAACCTGTACAGGCTACCATTAAATTAAATGCCCGTCGCAGTTTAGATGGGAATTTAATGGTATTTGATCACCCCGAAATCGACATTGTTGTTCAGGGCGAGAAAAGAAAAATCATTACATTCCCCACAGATGAGTTTGGCGACCATGTGTATGCTACACAGTCTAGACTATTCGACTTCTTACAAAAGAAAGGTATTATCGAGCTTGGGACTATTCAGGGTGGAAACATTTATGGTTCGCTTGAAGCTATGATTCCAGAGTCAGAACAAGTTAACCATACACAAGTAGCCCTGTTAGCCATTTCTCACTGGATTGACGAAGAACGTCCATATTGGGAAGCAAAAGAAGAACGCGAAAAAGATTTTGAAGATTACATGACCGAGCCTTCTGAAGAATGGTCAACAGAATTGGGCGAAGTTCCTCACTCCCCAATCAAAGGTACTGTTAACCGATGGCCGGGTTCTAATGCTGCTGCCGGTATGACTGGAATGTATCGTGGCTAATGTTAAAAGAAACATTCAAACAGACGATCCAACTTTTAAATTAGATTTAGAGTTATTAGAAACAATATACAAACTAAATCTTAATGAAGAGGGTGCCGGTGTCTCCGATGTGGCTTCAATTTATTTAACACGTAATCCCCACCCGACAATAACAAAATTAAAACAGGGCGAAAGCCAATGGCATAACTTGTCTGAGAAAGACTATGAATTGGTTGTTAATATTAATAGAGAAAACCAAGATCGTATACGAGGCTTACTTTATGATTTACAAGATAAACGATTTATTTGGAATAAAGAAGACAAAAAACGGGATCGTTATGGATCAACGCTGGCCAGAGCCAGATCTATGAGACACGTTTTTGCGCTAGATTATGCTTTGACTGAAAAGGGTTTAAAACATATAGAAACATATGGTTCGCTAGGTGGACTAACCTTGGTTGATGCCGGTGCAGAAGGCCAATTAAGTTTAGCTGATCAATCAGGTGCCTTAAGTTTGAAAGAACTCCAACAAATAGCCCGACAATCACTATTGACAGAACAACAATTATTAATAGAATCCAGACTTTCAAAAGCGATTGATAAATACGCTAAAAAATGGGGCAAAGCTCTTTATGATAAGGATCCCCGAGTCCAGCGCTATGACCGGGTTAAAGATACAGAAGCAGCCGAAGCAATAAAAAAATGGTTGGTTGATGATAATTTGGTTATAGCTACCAATATAATCAAACGTACAGCCCGACGTGATCCGTCTGGTAATAATAAATATTTAGATTGGATATTAAAACAAACTCTTAAGGATGCCGAGCCTTTGGACGAGATTGAAGAAACCGTTCGTGAGTTTCACGCACACCTTGCGAGGATTAAAAAGAAAGACATTTATCAGTATAAAAATCTTACTCAATTAAGAACTGCGATCAACGAAGCTAATAAGGGTAATTTGTATTGGTTCCGTGAAGATCAAATAGAAGATTTAATCAAAAACGATATTCGTTGGATTTATAAAAAAGGCAATGTAACAGTAGCTAAACCAATGTCTATGGAGGCCAGTATTTATTTGGGCCACGATCAATGTCGGGAAGATCAAACCGGTGTTAAATGGTGTACAGCCAGACGCCAAAAAGATATGTCAAACTTCTTTCCTTCATATTCTGGCGGCAACACCTTCTTATATTATATCATCGATTCTTCGCAGAAACACCCATATAAAAAAGTAGCCATAGCACTTACTAAAGATGATCATGAAATGGGGTACGGATATAACTTAGAAATATTTGATTCTGATGACCGGAGTATCGGAGAACATGACCAATCTCTTTACGGACAATCAATATTACAGACTTTATATGGTGACACTACCCAAGGCCCCGCTCGTATGATGATTGATGCTATTAAAGATGATTTTGGAAGTAGAAAATGGACAAGGCTAGCCGAACTTACAAATACAGACGATTTAAATAAACTTCATAAACTGTTTTATTCTGGCCAAACCAGTATGCAAACTCAATTATTGCAAAACCCAAATATTCCTACCGATTGGATCGAAGATGCTGCTAGAAACACCAATAAACTACCCAAAAATCAACGAGAAGATCATGCGTATGACTGTTTAAAACATCCTAATGCTGGTCCGAATACTGTAGAGATATTTTTGCCGATGTTGATGATAAAATTAAAGAATGACAATAATAGTTATCATGCAAATCATGTTTTACGAACCATTGCACTTTCGCATGCAAAACACGGTGGTAAGGAAGCAGTCATAGATCGTATATATAATGCACTTATTAAAGAATTTAATACATTACCCAAATCTTTGATAGAGTATATGTTGATTACTCCTAGATCTTTTAATGACTTTTTTGGGAAACGTCTTGATGCTTCGGGCTATAATTCAACTTTTATAAAAAGTTTGGTAGGCAAATTATTAACTCAGCGGCGGCACGGCGGGCTGTCTCCCGCATCTATTAACAAAACAAGAGACATATTTGCTAAGCACGCCTCACCAGAAGTTACAGAAAAAATAGAAAGATCTGCTATTCAATCCGACCTACCAGCCCACCTACCAGCCCGTAAACACATATACAGCCAGCAACCGTCAGAACAAGACCACGTTAATCATTATGGTAGTCGTTTAAACACATTGGTATATTTTTATCTAACACATGTAAACACTAGCGTGACATATAACGAAATTAAAGAAGGTTTGATGTTAATGTTTGAAAAACCAGATTCAACTCAATTAGCAGCAGACCCACGAAAACCAGTGCAACGTCAGCGTTGGAACGTAACCGGGCGATATATAGAGGGGTTTAGGGATGTATATGGCGGCAGAGAAACCGGCTATAACAAAGTATCTCACGCTGCAGTTAAAAAATCATCACTAGATTTATTTATGAAATTACTCAAAGATATACGTAACGATGTGGATTTAGAACGACCAAACAATGTATATACAACATTAATACATAATATTATAACGAGACAAATCCCACACGGAAAAGAAGATTTGTTTACCAACAACCTGCGGAATGAATTAGAAGGATTTTTACAGACAGTAGATGACCCCACGCCAATAGAACAAAGGCTTTATAAAGTAATTAGCCCGGGCTTTACATCCGGTCTTCGTTGGGGCACAAGCATAACTGGAAAAACCCACGCCGCGCACAGCAACAAACGCCGCACCGCGTGGGAAAAGAAACACCGCTTAGATTCTATTGACGAATCAGTTTTAAATGATATAGTCAGACAAACCATCAAAGGCTTTTAATGGATTTAATATATTTTGTTTTAATAGCATATGGTCTAACTCAAATTTTGTGTTATGGAAAGATATTCGACAAAATTAGACCATCACATTATTTCTTTAAATGTCCTATGTGTATTGGTTTTTGGGTTGGTATAATATTATGGTCAATTAGCCCATTCACTGAACTATTTACATATGTTATGAGCCCGACGACTGGCTTTCTGCTTGGTTGCTTATCAAGCGGAACAAGTTACATGTTAAATGTTATTTTTAATGATAAAGGAGTACAAATAAATGTTAACAATTAGTAAATTAAAACAAATTATTAAAGAAGAAATAAAAATTTATAGATTAGCGGAAAGCTGGGAGCGGCCAACGCCGGAAAGGGAGGAAAACCTCAGTCCAAAGGCTCTTAAAATAAAGGCGTCTGATATTAAAGGTCATATCAACACGTTGGCGAGTAATTTAGAATATTATGAGGAGTGGAGGGATAACAATGCGAAACCAAAAAACACCCTTGAAGCCGAAACGATTAAAAAATATATTGCTCTTTACAACGATCAATTAAGAATTTTTAAACACAAATTAGAAGTTATATTAAAAAGACTCAAACAAATAGAATCAACAAAACATAATGATTTAGCTTCACACTTTAAAGATCAACCACAAGATGATGGTGATTTTAGTAAATTTGATGCGAAGGGGGAAATTTTTACATGAAGAGTAAAATGATGTTAACAATTAGTGAATTAAGAAAAATAATTAGAGAAGAAATGGAAATTGTGCAACAAGAAGGTATGTTTGACTTTTTAAAAAGAAAAAAGAAAAAG
>Ga0209434_1000083_pt1 | contig 50472 bp, 31 predicted proteins | sample ETNvirnome_2_300_FD_184068 | JGI IMG/M metagenome (GOLD analysis project Ga0209434, IMG submission 184068) | Marine viral communities from the Pacific Ocean - ETNP_2_300 (SPAdes) (version 2) | ecosystem: Environmental > Aquatic > Marine > Oceanic | place: Pacific Ocean | collected 2013-06-22 | reverse complement strand
CACGCTTGTACCTCGACTCCCTTTCAGTTTCAAGCATCTCGTCTGAGAAAAGCTTCTGAACATATTCTTTATACTCATCATCAGGAATATCTTGCGAGGTGTATATTAGAGGAAGGTTTTCCATCACTTTAAACAATAGAATATAAGGCTCGTTTTGAGCAAATGGCAGTGTCCCGTCTGCAAGTTGTCTAAAGATACTTTGATTGAGGGGATAAGAATATATTCCATATGGGGTGTTATATTGGGAAGACGGGTTGACGCCAAACTTGAACTGGGGGCCGTGTTTTGATTGTCGAGTGCCAGCACTAACATCTTTTGCAGGACCCAGTTTAGGATCCGCCACCATCTGATTGGACCATGAAGCGGCCTTCTTCTTTACCGGGGAGACGTCTCGCTCTCCAACCCCACCAAAGTGAATAAAATGAGTTGCTTTCTCGTCATCAGGAGTAACGTATTGCTTCAAAACATCGAGAGTTCCCCCCATTTCTCCTGACCCTAGTGGATACGGACCTTCAAGTCCTTCTTCCTTCCAGCGAGTGGCCATTTCATCAATTTTGATATATTTGTGCCACTTTTTAAGATATGGTTTCATTCTGGCGTCTCCTCCGGTGGCTCGGCACCCACTCCCAGGCCTGCTAGCTCTTTCAAAGTATCCGTCATCGAAGTGTGTAGAATACCGATGCCGCCGGCTTGCTCCCACAACGCAATTTTTTCAGGAGTGTCGTCGATAAGTACATTTGGTGTGCCAGAATCATCGACCGCATATTTGAACTTATCTCTCTCGACGATGACACGCTCCAAGGGCAGCCCTAAATTCTCCTCATTCTGCACCCATAACTCTTTTCCCTCATGGGAAGCTTGACCATGCATAGGCGATGTCAAAATAACAGGTGGAGGCTCAACATCTTTGACTAGTTCCCAAAGCACGCGTCCGTCAGGTTCAATCCAGTTCAGTTCAGACCAGAACTGCAAATCATCCTGAAGTCTGGGATACATATAATTTCTCACGGCGTTTATTCTGTTTGGCGATTTCTTGTCAAAATCCTCTGCGGTGATTTTCCAATCTTCCTGATTCTGTGGATCTCTGCCAAGTTCCTCTAGGGCCCTAGCCATTTTATCATACCTCTTCTTAAGACGCTCAGGGACGCTCTCAGGCGCCTTTAAATCGATGTTAATGGCCTCCGTAGCACCACGCTGAAAATCGACAAGTACTCCGTCTAAATCGACGTAAAGTTGAAAAGGAGTAATGCCAGTTCCCTCGCCCAAGTATGCACGCCAATTTTCAAAAAAAAGCTGCATACCAGTAACTAGTTCCCACTTTCCCATTTCTTCAGACCTGCTCTCGCAATAATGATCGAGTCCGATCGATCCCAAGAGCCCGGTTTTGGATTACCGTGTTTTGTATATTCTATACTAAAACTTGGTTCATTGTCAAGAAGATGTTCCAAAACGACTTCCTTGGCTTTGCGACCCCTTTCGACCTTGATACCGCACAGCTTTCGGGCTGATGAAGCTCCAATAAATTCTGGTTGCAAACCAAAAACCTTGTAACACGTAAAACTAACGATGCCGTTGAATTTGGCAAGAGTTGATAAAGTTTTAGCTGATGAGAATCCGGACTTAAAGGTTTGTAAGGATTCCTCCACATAAACCTTTTCGATATCGTATCCTCTCCTTACCTTTACGTCTTTCAGTTTATTTTCAATGAAAATTGCCTTATCCCATAAAGTAGGGAAGCGCTTCTTATTCCTGGTATCCCAAGATTCGCAAAATAATATTTCTCCGTTCTTGTCAACAACAGTTGCGCCTGTTATTGACGTAGAGACGTCTAGTCCTAAAATCATATGTCCAATTTTAATTTAAATGTAAATTCTCTAGAAGCAGTTTTCTTCACCGGATTCGCTAATTTGGCTACTCCAATCAAGTTTTTATCTTCATCATATATCCCAACCCGGCTTATGTATGTAATCTTCTCGTATGGTTGATCATAACCGGTAAAAGAGCTGCTTGCAATATTCTTAATTGCCACCTGTTGGTTCTCATAATAACCGGCGTCGGAAGTGACCGGTGTTGCAGACTGGGTGATATTCTGATAAGTGCGGTTATTGGAGTGTACAAGGTGGTTGCGCGGGGCGCTTGCAAACATGGTGATCGTAGGCATATGCTGAGTCCCGTCAAGTTTCATATAAAAACTAGAACTGGCAGCCACGTCAACCTGTGTATTCGTACCACCAAACGTCCCTACACCATTTGCAAAGTATGTCCAGTTAGGAGGGGAGGCAGCCCCAACATACGATTCTATGTGTGCTGGGCCCATGGCTGTACCATTCGCAGTCAAATCCCATGTCCCCGTAAGTACACAAAACCCTTCGTTATATAGAACAACGCCTGCTACGCTTCCTGAACCATTGCTGCCGGTTGGGCCAACCTGGATAAGCTCGCCGTTCTTCCCTGCATCGTGAAGTTCACCCACTAAAGTTCCGGAAACAAAAAACTTAAGATTCATGGAACCCTTCTTGATCGAAGAGCCATAAAAGATAGAAGGGATACTTACAAGGCCCAACTGTTGGGTTGCTTTGTTCCAATGTAGATCTATACCCACCGAAGAGCTAAAGGCATAATGAGGACTCAAATAGCGATAATAGTTTAATGTGTTCTCAAGCGATGTAATATGATTCGAACCAGAAGTACGGGCATAGGCGTCTGACACGGGCCCCCAATATTCTTTGGAGATGCTGGCTGATAAAGGATAACTGCCAGTCAGGGTATCGCCGTAGGAGAACTGGTTGAAGGAGGTCGTACTAACGGTATTGAACGCGCCTTGAGAGCCGTCCTTGGTTATAAAAGGATAGATTAAATTGCCCGCCGCGCGGTCGACATTCATCTCGTAAAGAGACACATAACCGCGGGGGACATGTTTTACTGGATCTGTAAAGGCGCCAGAAATAGCGGGACTGTTATTGTGTACAAGAGTTCTGCCGTAAACATAGAAAGTACATTCAGGGTTTGTTTCAATTGTGTTGTTTAGGAGATCGCCATCATTGAACTTGTATATATGCATTTCACTTAATAATCTAAGCGCACCCTCAGAGTAAGCTCTGTATTAGGATCTTTCTTAAGTGGTTCTGATATCTTCGCCATAGCCAGTAACTCGTTATCTGCTGAATACATGCCTATGGTAGTGATATATGAAACGGGCAAGTCTGTGGTGTTGTCTTTAACAACGATCTTGCTTCCATTGACATAGGTTGGGTTTGACGAGTAGTTAAACTCGTTATGGTTAGCTCGGCAGAAGTAAATGGTCGAGTTCAGCTCAGTAGTATTGTTGAAGCTAATATCCCGTACTCGGCTTCTGAACCCGTCGGCGGCGCCGGAGATCGACTGCGACGCAAAAAGCTGAACCATATTTGAAGATCCGGTAATGGCGGAGCCAAAATAACCTCGACCGCCCGATCCACTTCCAATCTGCGCCGGCTGGGCGCCATATACATCCATAAATTCGGTATTGAATGCCACTGGTGAACTGAACACGCTTGCCGTGAGAACTACGATACCCGCCTGATAGAAAACAAGGCCAGCAACATTACTGTTGGCCTTATCCGTGGCAAGGAGCGCTGTCGAGGAGGTCAGAAGCAGCCCATACTCACCTGCGGGAGAGTTAACGCGATAGTTGTTCGCCGCATTGTGATCAGCGACAGTCATGAAGGTAGAATTAGTAACTGCACCTGTTGCAGAACTGCCAGTGTAAAGGCTCATACTAAATGAGCCCTTCTTAATTTCGTCCTTCGTTAAGAGCCTAGAAAAGCTTAGGAAGAAAACCTCGGTTAGCCCATCTGAGCCGCCGGCTGTGTTACCGTCGCGATCAAAGCCGCGAATAGCAGAACCAGTAGCGTTGTAACCCATGAGTACCTGGGCCATCTGGTTGTAAATATTGATCTTTTTGGCTTGTTGGGTAACCAGGGTGGACTCGGAAGAGGAAACAACAGAGGAAGCGCTCATACCAACTGTAATGTCTACGATGTGGTTAGCAGATGAACTCAAATAAGGGTAGTCGTAAACTGATTGGAACATCCCGTGGCCAAAGTTCTTGATATTTGTTTCGGTATTCGTGATGTACGTACCTGACAAAATCGAACCCGTCATCGGGATTGCTTCATGTAATAGCGTTCTTGTGTTTGTGAGGTCGCTATTTAAAAAATTCTTAAATGTTGTTGCCATTGTTGCATGCTTCCTTTATGCGTTATATACTTTTACGAACCTAACTGGTACATCAATGCGATAGCCAGTCTGTCCTCCTGTGATTCGAACCGTTGTATCAATGTATTTCAAGCCTGTATAACTCGTCCCACCGTCTCCGCCGTCTTTGACTGCAGTTGCGAGTGCGCTGGTGGTGTCTGTAGAACCAAGTCTATCAAAGAGAAACTCACTACTCTGTAGTTCTACTGAAGACTTTAGGCTGAAGATCAGCCGTGTGCCGCGGGGGCCTGTGATTGGCGAATCTGCATCGCTGGCGTCGGTACCACCGGGCAAAGAGGTTATCATGTTCCCACCGACCTGCGAGATGTAATAACTAGCAATACTATCATCATCGATAAATGATACGGATTGGACGCCGCCGGCCGCATTTGTTATCTGTCCAAGCCGGTTATCAATCTCTATAATATACTGATTTTCAATTAAATCTGGGTCTAAGGCGAACCCGGAGGGGATCTCTGTTGTATCGAGACCCTGATCTAGCCAAATAGATAGCTGAGGGTTGGGACTGGCGCCCTCAATAATGTTCCCCACAGCTGCGTGCCCCGCCGTGGCGAGGGGCGTAAGAGTGTTGTTGTCTGCGGCGACCACCCAGGTTTGGAGAACAGAGTTCATTTCACGCCCAGCTTGCTTTTCATTAATTTCCATAATGGGCAAATAAAGCAAATTAGTTCTGGCGATTGTCATAAGTTTTGATTTTAAAAATGACGTGTTGTTGGTAAATGCCTCCAGAACTGGAGTTTGCAAAATCTCTAAATCATAGTATGCGGAACCACTAGCGTTTCCCTTGTCATACAGGCCATAGTTGATCTCGTCATCACCTAAAGCAAACTTTGCAATTCTAAAAGAGCCGTCTCCACGAGCCAGGCGCAGGCGCCCCGTATCGGTTAAGACTGCGTCAAGAATTATATCCCCAGAGTTATCTAAAAATGCCATACCTTATATCTCCATTATACTGTTTATAATTAGTGTTTTTTAATAAATAGTGCTTCTTTTTATCAAAAGGCATCTTATTCTTGGTCCCTCTTGGTCAAATTAACACCTAGGTTTATATCAAACTTTCTCCCGGTTGCTCGGGAGGTAAATCGCAACTTAAAAGTTCGCCCCCAAACACTCGGGGTATTCATGCCCACCTCTATGTCCTGCAAGCTTATATCTTTCGTCGACTCTGGCATCGGCACCCCTTCCAATACATTGGCCAACTCATCAGGTGTTATCATTTGGTTTGCATAGTTGGGGGAGATTTGTATATATCTCCTCATATCTCGCGACGGAACTCTTTTAAGCCCAGTGGGCGCAAGCGGGACGGTACGGATGGAGGGCAGTATGATGCCATCATTATTAACCATACGAACCTCATAAAGTTCAGTGGGGTTGGAAATAAAATCATGATAATCCACAGTACGGACTGTGTAATAATAATATTTATTAGGTTCGATATAGTCTACCAAAGAACGAGAATCATATCTACTGCCACGATAGGTGGTATCAAGAGGGGATGTTTCTAGCTCAGCTCCAGCAAACTCCTCGTACGAAGACGGCCAATGCTCCAAGCGGTATACCTGGAACTCTTTTGCTATATCATCCCCACTAAATCTGATGGCGCCATGGCCGCGGTCATCCCTAAGGTACCCTTGAGCTCTCCACACCTGCAAAATTTTATCCCAATCGTTATTATCGCCGTCAACCTCAATTGGGATGCCCGGGGCAAGATACTCTCCAGAAGAATTATTGATATTGATTAATATCCTATCGTCCTTGCCTTTATACGGGACAAAGTGAACCTCGGGCGGGGGTGGAGGATCGTCGATGATGCGGGCAGGTAAAGGCTCCCCATATTCAACTGCGCACAACCTTATATTGGGTGTCACAACCGTGCGTAAGAAGGCTGACCCATGGGGGAATACGTCCGGGGCGAAGCCCGGTGTTGGAAGACGCCATATATTACGCCCAGCATACCCACGGTCACCAACAACGGCCGGGACCCCGGGGGTTTTGTCGAAGTAAACACGGCTGCCGAAGACAAGGACCAACTGTTTAATCCGATACTCATAAAGTCTATTATAGCGTACTTGAGTATCGATATATTTAATAACATCCAGCTTATTAGAGTTGGGGATCACGGTTCGCGAGATCAACTCAGGCTCCGGCTCGTCGCCAAAGGCGGCCCCGGCGATCTGGGCGAGAGGTAGGGCAGGCAAGTATTTACAAATTTCATAGCCGACCACCTCGGAATAGGCGGGAGCGCCAGAAAGAATTTCAAAGAAAGACCGCTTATTAATTTCATAAACTTGTTCCAACTTGGCTGAAGTCATTGCTGCAGCAATCGTCTTGTAAAGTTCATCGTTATTCATTTCATTATAAATACGGTCACCCGTGGGACCATAGATGACCACGTTACTGATCTGTGCATCTGGACCTTCAATAACACCAAGATAGTCCTCCTTAAAGCTCGGACCATTAAAAGGCAATGTCCAAACCGGGCTGAACTTGGGAGGAGAGGCTACTGGTTGAGTGGTTGTCTGTTGCATCTGGACGATGCTACCCATGGGGTATGCCATAGGCTGTACGCCAGGAAGGGGTGGATTAGTGCCGAGGAGCTTCGGGAGAACAAAATTATTAACTTTAAGTTCGGACATCACCTCTGTAAAACTAGTGTCAGTGCTCGTATTCATCTCTATCTCGACATACATCGGAAAGACATTTCTTTTTTCATGAGAACTTTTCAATATATTATAAGAATCATTAGCGAAATAAGCACGTTTGTAGTCATTAGCTAACCTGTCTAAGTCGCTTAAGCTATTATTCTCCGCCATGGCGGAAACGGCCGTTGCATATTTTTGGAAATACTGTCCCTCATCAACATCACTAACTTTTATATTATCCTCAACTTGATCCACCATAATACCATCAATCCGTCCATTCAAGGTGATCAGTTGATTAAAAATTGAGTTATCAGCATCCCTGAACTGCCCTGAGCCTTCGGAGGTGAACGCGTACAAGTTTGGCAAAACAGTGTCGCCCAAACGATGGTTCGCTATATTCTCCTCATATGATGGCTCTAAATAACTATATTCGGACTTCAATGTTAGGTAGAATGGGTTATTCACTAACGTAGTGTTCAGATCAGAAGCAAGGAGTGGGCTCGGTGTCTCAAACACATGGTCATCAAAATACATACCGGCGCGCAAGGTACCCATAAAAGAAGGAAAACCATCTTCTCTAATCCACTCTTGACTGCCAACATCAAACTCACTAAGCCGGTTGCCCCGGGGTGTCAAACCTTTCGAGTATAGATAATTGTGAGCAGTTTGACCAGGATTCTCTTCGAGGGACGCCTCTTCGGCGCCAATACCCACCACTTTTAATTCTAAATCCTGTACATCTCCTTTAACGGACTGTACTTCGCCGCCGCGGCCGGTAAAAACCTGGATAGAATATGCATCGGACCAAACAGGCGTTGGGCCAGTAAAACCTATCGAAAGATCTATGCCAGTGGGCGACCACGCCGTTGGGGCGCGGGGGTCAACCGGTTTAAGTACCATGTCCCGGCCGTTGAGAGTGCCCTCACGAAGACGAGAAGCGCCTACTGGGACATTGAAGTCTCCCCGAAGTTCGCCTGTACTATGAATGCTCTGTATATCATTAACCTCGTGCCACATCTTGTTAGTGTTCCGGCGTGAAGAACCCTGGCCAGTGAAATAACTGCCAAAGTATTCTCGAATAGAAAGAGCCGCTAGACGGTTTGGATCTCCAAAGCCCAAGGGCCGATACTGGTTATTTTCAGAATTAGTAGCAGTTGGATTCTTAAAAATCTGCTCCTGAAAATATGTAGCAACTTTAGTTTTATAGGGCATCATCAATTACCATCAACCCTGAACCGTCAACCAGTGGGGACGACGCATCGGGACCTGACATGCTGGGCGCCTTGAATTCTAGACCAAAATCAACTAGTGGCAATGTAACAGCATAGCTTGTGTCACACGCGCCTTCAGCCGGGGGGGTGGCGCCCTTGTCGGAAACTCCCGCTACCTGAAATCCTGGGTTGATAACGGGATTTACCCCCTGAGCTTCGGTAAGGCGCCCCTTCACTATAAACATTTCATCAAATACTGTCATATTTAAATATGAGGGATGTGTGATTTTGAGTGCATCATTCTGATACGGCACCAGCCGGCAAAGAACAGTGTAATCAAAATCTTGGGCCACGGCCTTACGCCAACGGGGCGAATCCATTATTAGAATGCTACCAGTGTCGTCTTCCATGGTATTGAACCCTTCCAGCACTTGGATCTCCACTGTTTTATTCAAGTGAATGTCCACAAAGCCATCATAGTTACGTTGCCACAAATCGGCCGGGTTTCTATAGCGATCGGGATCTGGACGTCCATTCGTTGTTATAAGTTTAACAGAGTTAGGTAAGTTATTATATGTATTTCCTACTTCCAGGGCATCTTCAAACTGGCGACGGGCAACTTCTTCAACACCGGAAAAAAGGAAGTTCATATATTTCCTGGATAAGGACGTCTTCTGGGAGTCCAACAATGCGTCAAAAAGCTTGGCGGTATCAGCAGAGCTAGGAACATTAAAAGTTCTGAGATATGCGTTGGTGCCTAGTGGCTCACTAACAGCGGCGGGGTCGAGATAGTCCGGGCCCGGGGCCAGGCCGCGGCCCTGGACAGTAAACGAGTCATCCAGGCCCAGCATTGAAGCGGCAGACGGTGAATCATCGTCTTGTTCAGTGGCGTTTACTAAGTTCTGTATTCCTATAGCCATCCTGCTTAACAAATAATTAAAGCTTGACTTTTTAAACACAGTGGCGTTCTGAAACGTGAATATTTCATCAAGAGTGTCTTCAAGGCGTCCCTGGCTACTTCTATTTGGGATTTGTATGTTTGGGTTCTGGGGGGATCGCGTGTAAAAGTCCTCTGCGATGACAGGTACGGCGTCTACCTTGATGAGTTTGTTGAGTAAGCGTATGCGAGCAACCATCAGGTCATAACCACTAAGATATTCTCGGTAACGTGGAGGACTGGCTGTGGTATTGTATGAGTGTTCGAACACAAACAAATCTGGATTTTGTAAACTTTCAGGCAGCTTCCCCACGAGAGCGCCGGCCTGATCAGAATTACTCCCATGTGCGGCCATCACGATATACTGCGGTGTGAGATATGAATATTGCGCAGGCTTTGCAAAATCTGGTATACCTTCACTGCCCGGAGGCGCCTGTCGATCCATAGGGGCCTGGGGACCTAAGAAGCTTTTGTTCACTTCCTTTTTTGAAAGAGCGGTGATATACGATGGCTCAAGAATTCTGATGCCGTGGGGGTCTCTCTCCTCCCACCTCTGCCAGTCTCCGCCATCCGTGGCATTGATGACTCGGGCGGAGTTGGGTTTTGTATATCGCGCATTCAAGTAATAATACCCATTGGCAGCGGTCTGGCCGGCCCGGACGGCTTTGCTGGACTTCCTCTCTATTGTGAAAACCCTGGGTGGACGTGCACCACCCTCTCGTGCGCCATAAACCTCTGAGTTGGGGTAATGTGGTTTAACGGAGATCAAGAGAAGTTCGTCAATTTTAGATAAGGTATTTTGCAATAAATTCATTATCCTATACAACGATTCTCTAGTACAAGTACACACCACCAAAAAGTTTCTCAGGATGTTGCTTACCTCTTCTCGGTTGAAATTAGCGGGAACCGAAGATAGAGTTGCCAGGGTATTAATGAATACACCATTGCGCTCATAAAGACGTTGTGCAACTGTCTTAACCGGGCGAGGGATATCGTTGCCTGCACCCTCCATCGCCCGAATGAAAGAATCATGAGGACGATTAAGAGCATTGTTATAATTTCTGTTATCCATCACAAGGTTATAATACTGTGATAGATCATTCAGTAACTCCTGTAATTGTGCTCTCTGTTCTTTTATATAATCCTGTGTCTTATCTAAGATTTTAAATTTAATACCATATTGATAGGCTCCTCCTGTTAATTCAGCGGCAGATAAATCTTCTGCCGAGAAGAACCTCGCGCTACCAACTTGGTACGCAAAATTGGCACGAGTCACTGATGCGGCTGTGTAATCTCCACTATTCTTATTCGCTAAAAGATCAGTGACCTCAGCGATGCGTCCCGTTGCTGTAGAATTTGCATTAAGAGTTGCTGCTGTTGCCATATCCCCGCTTTCTACCACGATATATGGCGCCGTTGCAGTTTCTCTGGTACCTACATTTGGATAATCTGTGTCCGGGCCGCCAAGTTGGTTACGAACTTGTAGATCCCTAATCTGATATCTAATTATTTCTAAAGAATTAATTTCTACGTGAGACATCACCTTTCTTCTCTCTGAGGGAGCGAGGCGGCGAAAAAAAGCACCTATTGGAGAATTTTGAAAAACGGCTGTTTCCATGTCGATTCCAAAAAATAATTTGTTAATTCGATCCGAGTCTGAAGTTATCGAAACCTCCGTCACAGGATCTAACTTTTGGTATATTACACTGTTGTTTTCTTGGGCAAGACCACCAATTGACGGCAAAAACTCTTTGATATCTGTGAGACCTAAATTATGTTCAAATCTCTGAACCTTGTCTACTATCCTATTGTCTTGAATCTTGTTGTTCGGAAGATATTCTATTCTCAAGCGTGGCTGAACCCTGCTTGAATCTCGGCGGTTTCCACCGTACCAGCCTCGTTCTAGGCGGCCTCGTTCTTCACCAGTATGGTGCTGACTATAGACGCCAGTGTCATAGAACACTGGGCCCTTCCATTGCTCGCCAGCGTGATAACCCTCAACGTTCTGATCTACAAAAAATACACTACTAGTTCTCACAAGGGCGCCGTTTTCTATAATATTCTCCCCTGCCGGATTACCAACAAAGAAAGGTGCGTATTTGCCAAAGTGTTCCGCATTAAGCACAGTAGCTAGATCTACACCAACTGACAAGTTAAGTTGTTGTACAAACCCAACAACATTTAAATACGGTAAGATATACAATCTCAAGTTTTTAGGGTTTGCCGTCAAGATCTGCTCAGGTAACTCAAAATTAATATCATATGTTCTGTTACCATCTTTGTCGACAGTGGCGTCGCGCTGAAGCTCGGAATACGGATTATTGTTCCCTTCCATCATTTCGAAGATGTTAAAGGTTCTCGCCACAATCCTACCCGGTGCATTGTTTTGTAGGCCCGCTGCGTCGATATATTCTTGAGGGTTTTGCGAGGCAATTTTAAATAATTTCCACCAGCCTCTCTCTGTTGTTGCGTTCCTAAAGAGATCTTCAACGAACTCATAGACTTCGCCTATCGGACGGCGGTTTTCTTGTCCCGGCTCGTCTTTCACCCACACAGCAAGAAATTCTAGTTGCTGCGTTAGCTGTTCATTTGACATAAGAGTGCTAAATGCCGTGCTAGCCGGTTGTACAATCTTAATATTTACCAAGGTTTTTACAGAAACAGAGGGGTCCATCTCCTCCGTGTTGCTTTGGGCTGTATATAACACGGATGAGTTGGCCGCGGCTGCCCAGGCCTGTTGTTCGCCAATCAAATCTTGGTAATATAACACGCTGGCGCGGTGGACGATCTCGTAGATAAATGGTAAAACGATCGTTTGGAGAGCCGTGTGGTGTCGTCCGTTTAATTCCTTGGTGCGGGGATGTAAAGAACCATAAACAGCATCCAGATCCTTCAGGCCGGCCAAAGTTATGTTATAAGAAGGGTCGGCGCCGGGGAGCAATTCTGTATCTTCGCTTAGAGTATATTCTGAAGATAGGTTTGGAGATTGAATAAACCGGATCAGTTCATTGATCGCAAAGTTTGGCAAGAGTTCAGGGGTAGTTGCACGGGTAGCGGCGTCATAAGAACCCGGGTCATATGCCGCAGACGTTCGGTATAACCACTCGCCCTCAGGGAAAAACCATGGACCCTTGGGGCCAAACTTATCGGTGATATTGGCCAAAGTGCGCAAGAACCCATAATTTTTTCCGCCTTGGCCGGCGGGTCGACCCTGATTGAAAACATCTTCAAACCTGGCAGTTCCCCAAGGGCCCTGACTAACGGCTGTTTTCGCAAGGAATTCTTGTACAACCTTGTTAACAGCGTAAGCCCGGGTGGCCTTCCTGAAGATTTCTTCAAAACGACGGGCGGCGGATGAGTCGGACCGTGATGAATCGAGAGAATGACGGCGCCAAATCCAGTCTCTGAATACTTGCACGTGGCGGCCGTTTTCTCGTAAAAAATCTCCGACCGCTTCTAGGAAGGCTCCGCCGCGGCCGGTCTGGCCCGGGCGCTGTCGCGACATGTCGCCGCGGGCGGCAGCGTCTCCGTGGCCGGTGCCACTCCAAGCGCGTGTAATATACTCCCGACGCTCATTTGCTGTTAAAGTTGGTGATGTGATATCATAAAAATCGTCTGTGGCCTTGCTTATCTTGGCCGCGATCTCTGCTGTTACGCCGCCGGCTTCGAACCCGGTCTCGACAATATGAGGGTTATCCTCGATGATTGTATTACCACCCGAGGAAAGCGAAATACGTTGGACTCTAACTTCGGGGATTGCAGAATCTACAGCGTTAAGATAGTTTGGCATCGCTAATCCTCACACGGCCCAAGACCGTCCTCCTCGTTAAGTGGAATACCATAAACATCTTCGTTCTTTGCGTCTTCGTCGGCAGTGCATTCCACGCTTCGCTTGTCAAAAATACCCTTTGCAGGATCAGCCGGTTTGAGTCTACACATTATATCTTGATTAATCTCTTTGTCCACAAATATATCCAAAAAGTACTCAACATAAGTAGAATCTAGAACAGGATTTATTGTAAGATTGGTCTCCCCGCCAACAAAGGACATAGTCGAGCCAGTATAATGACAAGTTGTGGCCCGGGGGTTGTTCAGAAAGTCAACGGTACCGTCAAGCTCTGTGACCTCTATATCAAAGTTTTCTTTAGAAAAAACACCATGAACTTCTAACAAATCCAAGATCAAATCTTCTTTCTTAAAGATTATCGCACTACGATCATTGAAAACATGAATTATCTCAACGTCATCGGAGTCCTGATATCCCCAATCATCAATGTTTTGCACCGTCTCTAGCGAGCAGTTCAGGTTAGCTGTGATTTGTGGAATGCGCCGCGACGGATGAGCCGGGGGGCCTCCGGGGCGCTCAGAAGCAATGCTTGAAGTTAGATATGGTGACGTACTATCAAATTGATTACGTAGGGCGCTGACTTTCCATGCGGGTATAAACTCACTAACTGGACTGGCGGTACCGAGTGGGGGCCCCAAAGCGTATTCCTTTTCTTTCACGCTCTGAAATGGTATGAAATCAGTATCATTAATTTCGGGCTTTTCGGTGCGCACTTCGTTGATTACCTGCTTAACCGATGTTTCAGCGCCCACATAATTTACTTGGTTTTTGATTCGTAAGGAACCAGTAATGCGAGACTGGGATTCGTTCTGTGCTTCTGTTGCTCCGCCGGCATTTCCGTCATAAATAATGTCATCATCAAAAAAACTGTAGTAGACAGGTTTAAATTTACCCTCAGACAAAAGTCTTTTGCCATGGGTGGTTAACTCAATGTCTATAACATCTTCTTTTTTATTATAAAACGACATTATTCATCTACCCCCCCGTCGTAGCTGACGGCGCCCTCGATGAGACCGGCGACGTCGGATCCGACGGCGTTAATAACACGAGACTGATCAGCTGAATATTCAACAACAGTGTCTATCTTGGCTAGTTCAACTAAGGAGAAGTAGTCATACGGCCAGTTATAACTATAAGGTGGCTCGGCATCTTTTGAACTTCCGGCCCGGCCAAAAAGTTGTTCATAACTAAAGCGACTGTCGTCCGCACTATCTAATGTTTTGCGGAAATAGTTCATCTTGCCGCGCTGCTTCACTTTAAACACCATAAACTTGATATTACGAATATCTCGGTCTGGGCCTTGGCCCTGTAACTGAAGTAAGTCCTTAAGCAGCAAATTATCGCTGATAGTGGCGGTGGCCGTCTCCATCCTCTCATGAATCGACGGCGGCAAGTTTTGCCAGATATCAGTAACATCAAGAGTTGTCAGCGTATGTTTGAACTCAAAGATAAACATCGAAATAGGTAATACTGTGCCTGGGCGGTCAACAAACATTGGACGCCAACCATCAAAGTGAAGACAGTTAAACTGGGGCGGAAAAACGTATTCCTTCATTTTACGGAACTGTTCGAACAATTCAAAACGGTGGTCCGAGGGGGTGAGAGTTCTATTGTTATCAACCATGTCAATAGCAAAGGCAGCATCAAGTATATCAATGGGGTAGAAATTCTTTGCGCCACCGGGGCCCTCTTGATATGGGATTGCTACAACAGCCTCTTTGATTTCTCTTTCGGTCGCGGCCTGTCCAAGCCTCTCGGGCCCACGTTTGAAACCCATCAAATCAACGAGAGAACCCGTAACGGCTGAGCGATCGGGTGGTGTCTCTAGGTTATAGAGCGAACCCCACTGTACAAGTGACTGATCGTATACATCAGCGTCAATACTATCCCTAATTTCTAAAAAGATGCCCTGGGCTCCTTGTGGGATCGCCCCATATTGGTGCCACATACCCCGAGTAACAATACTGCCGGCGCTAGTATAAGTGCTTGGTGCCTGGGGGTATATGCCTCTTGCAGTCAAGGAAGACGACCTAAAATCCAATATGGGTGTCTCAAAACGTGTTTGGATCACAAGCACCTCGGAATTCGAATTAGAAAGCACTTCTGGGGCCCTTGATACTGCACCAAAAGTCACATCCTTGGCGCTTACCTTAACCAGTTCTGAGGGGTTTTGAGATAGGTTAAGGGACGCGCTGATCTGGGACCCGTCTGTCCACGCTGGGCCGATTTGTTTGCTACCCACAGGATCAACTAACCCGTCAATATGGTAGTATTTAACGGTCATATTCGAAAGTATTTCGTCTAACGAGTAAACCTGCCCCTCGCCGGCGCCCCTAAAAGGTACAAATGCCAGGCGCGCCAAAGAAGGGTAATATAAGTGAGGAGGAGTAAATGGAAAACACTGCCAATTGGCTATATTCACGGTGTCGACCTCGCCGAAGACCTTGGAGGAGTTAACTGGGGGGCCAAATGCTGGGCCCGTGAAATCCGTCCACTGATACTGCCCGCCGCCGAGGGACACCGGGCCCTGATATTGATTATACATCATAGGGAAAGCGTCCAACGTTGCTTGCTTAGTTAGTAAAGCGTTGCCCGGGATTGGGGCTGAAGTACTCCCTGTCAAAATATTCTGAGAGACAATAACATCCATGGAAAAAACATCAACATTAGAGTTTCCGGTATTACCGAAATTTGGATCGCCGTCGGGCAACGACACAAGAGAAGTCAAAGTAGAGTCTTTTAAGAAAAAATCGATCGTCTCAGCTAAGAAGTTATGCATCGCCATCTTATACCGGCTGTCATATGGTCCGTCAATAGAAGCGGTAGCATCTATCCAAGATGTATTTATTTCAGGATCCAAGACGGCACGGTGAGTAACATCAATATATTGTTGTTCTATATCTCGTAAGCTATTTAAAACCCTCTCTGGTTCGAGTAGTGTCTCAAACGGCGCACGGTAACTGGCGCTGTGACAAATATAAGCGCCTGAGGCGTTCAGACTGCTCCCCCAAGCCCCGTCTTTGTGTGGTGGGTCGGTCAAGAAATCAGCTGAACCAGTATAAATTGGCCAATCAACCGCAAGCCCAGACTTGATTGTATTATAAAGGATGCCGGGAGCAAAAAATGGTTGCAGCGCCGCCCTAAACCTAAGATCTGATGTTGGGCCCCCAGAATAGGGTCCGAGGGAGTGATCACCGCTACAACTCACGGCCGGCCCATAAGATTGTGAAAACAAAGTAGCTAGCTGAACAGTTCTTTGTGCGGGGTAAAACCCATTGTACGGTAAGAATTTCTTGACCGCTCGACAACTAAGGGTTAGCCGCGTGGGGTTCATGTCGGTACCTTCGTTTATGTCTTCCAACACATCAAAGTATTTTAACATGTCCGTCAAAGAATATTCTTCAAAGAAGCCGTCCATTGAGCTACTAGCAACAGCGGTGGGGGGTGATGCGTTATTGAGTACCGCCCCAGTTAAGCTTAACATCCCACGATTACGATCAAAGAAGCGGGGCTCAAAGTCGCCATTACGTTCAGTAATATAATAAGTCATGTGATCGCTAATTCGGTACTCAGGAACAATTGTATAATCCGGAGCTTTGACTCGAATATCAGCCGCATAGGCGTCATACGATTCAAAGTAGAAAGGATTCTTCCCCGCCTCTGCGCCGGCGGTCCACGGGACGCCGGCTAGCCCTATAAATGTTCCAGCAGAAGAATTTGGAAGGCCGGCGCGATTGTAAGATATACCCAAGGCAAAATGGCTACTTGCGGTCCCGGGACCACTACAACTGCCATACCCAATACTATATCGATTCTGCAACTCACCAGCTCTCCCGAGAGTAGACGGAGCATCGGCTGCACCAGAGACTTGACTGTTATAACGAGCATCCAACACCCACATACTCTGGTTGTTTACAGTAAAACCTTGCGAATTTACGACATTCTCTTGCAAGCGTGACGCACTGAGGGGGTGCCAGAAATCAACAATAAACGCCTCTCTCTGCCTAACCTTGGCCAGGAAAGTGTTTTTGCCGCGGGGGAAGATTGTTTCCTGGTAAGTGAACTTCCTTAGCGCATTTTCCGGAGGCATATAACCGTTCTTTGTGGCGTCCATAATATTTGTATGAACCTCGTCCACATCACGAGGCAACAAGTAGGTGTAAAGAGCACTGTTGATTTGCTCATTAAACGTTTCCATCTGATTAGAGAAAGTATCAGTGAGAATAATCTCGTTCTGCGAATCTTGGGGCCCCATCTCATGGATCAAAGGCTTATACTTAGATGTTACCATCGATTGAGTAGCATTAAATACGTATGTTGAGCGGGCCTCGAAGTCGTTGCGTCGCGAATCTGCGTTGTACTTGTGGTCATAATTGTTGCCAAACTGTTCCACAGTTTGACGTGCGATCGGGAGAACAGATAGTTGGTTTTCGCGGCGATGTAACCGGGCGATGGGGTTAGACCCGGCCCGAATTTGTCTCCAAGTATTAAAGCCGTAAGCATCGCCACGATGCTCAAGAAGGCCGTGGAAATATCCTAACAGCGGCAGAGAGGCCTGGTTTATATTGGTTAGAAAGGCGGGACGCAAACTGTGATTTTGACGAGTGTTAAGGTACGCGCCAAGGTACCCGGTCTCGTTAACGTCAATCATGATGGTCGGGTCGTAGCCTAAAGTGTTAGATGACGCTGTTACAGGCTCCATGTAGATCGTATTGAGGCCTACAAAATCAATCGGCTTCCACTGAGCACCATATGCTAGAGAGCCAGCATGCGCTTCCATATAAATCCCAATGTTGTCTGGGCCCGCGGGTGACGAATCATCGTCCATCATATACCCATATTCACTTGAGCTTGCAAACGTAATGTCATCAGAGGCTGTAGCATATCCCAACGCTTTGGAGTTTTCTAGTGATGATGTAATCCACAAATATTGTGTATCTGATTGTGGGATCATGTGTTGTGCAAAATAGTTATCATATACCGCGGTGCCGCGTGTGGCAGATATCCGATTGCTCGCAGTCAGGGAAGTGTTTCCGATCCCCAGATTCGAGGCGACGAGACCCCAACTACCAGTACCTGCGTCCACAATCGCTGTGCTTGTACTACCAGGAGTTTCACCGAACCTCCACCAAGCTTTCAGTGAACCAGAGTTCCCCATAGACGAAGATAGGTTATAGGGATTAACCGGGCCTGCTAAATAATTTGTTTGATTCGTATAACGATATAGTTGACCGATCTCATCAGCAGTTAATAGCCCGCTAAACACACAAATTTCTGCCATCTCGCCTTTGTAAAAATTACTATAAGATGGGTCCGAGGTGGCGAGGGTTGCCCCGAAGTATAACTTGTTCGACGCGACGCTAATCATATTTATACTAGGAGATGTGTTATCCAACACGCCGTCTATATATACCAGAGCATCGTCAAGCGCGTAATCGTATGTAAAAGCCACATGGTGCCAATCGCCGTCTACTAAAGAATAACTAGAAACTGATTCCGGCGAGGCCTCGTTGTTTTCGTCGAGACACAATTTACCATCACTGGCACGGATGAACAATACCATCTTGTCGTCCGGGCTGCCGCTGTTAATATTGAGTATCATCCCGTAATCACCAACAGGAGTTTCGGGTTTGATCCACATACTCAAAGTAAAATTACTCGCCATCTGAAGAGCGCCGCTGGTGGTCGCAGCATCGCTAATCACCACAGTCGTGGTACCATTAAATACGCCGCTTTTTGTGATTTTGAGAGCCTCAAACTTGCCCGGATAAGGAGTATATGAGCCAGGTGGAGCATCCATCACCAATACTGGGTTGTTGATACTGTCTGAATAGAGAGTCGCGTCTGACTGCTTTTGTGAACTATCGCGCAGGATTGTGGCTTCCATACCGGACCCAAACGCTTGCGGATCCTCGTCGCCCATGCGGTACCAAGTAACAAGACTGGCAGAGGCTGGATGTAGATTTAAGTCACAGGGGCCAGGCATGTTCGAGCCAAACTTATAAAGTTGTGAAATAGCGGTCCCTGTAAGCTCGGTATTCCAAACTGCAACCTCAGATATGAGGCCACGGAAATCATAAGTCTGAACGTATGTATCTTCATTCCCGATACCGATCGAAGAACTGGCCCACAGGGAGGCTGAGAAGCTCGACGTCGCGCTGGAGGCATGGAGGGTACCATCAATGTACAGAGAGCCTGTGGTGATGCCTCCATCGCCATTATAGCGACATGTCAGACCAACGTGATGCCACTGACCGGGGACAATGGAGTTTGCTGAGGTTGAAAAGACATCGTATACTCCTGAATACGACTCAGCGTATAAGTAAGAAGCGGCGAAGCTGGTTTCTTTCACTGCAAGTCGGATATCAAATGTTGGATCGTTCGCACCGAAGGATATAATGGTGCCGTCTTCGGAGAGTGCCAAGTCAGTCGGGAACTTAACCCACGCAAAGGCTGAAAACGAACTATCCTGTAATTCGAGACCTAGAGCGTTCTGATATGACCGATAAAAATCGCCGGCGCCATCAAAATAAACAGAGTAATGATTACCATACCGCGCGTCCTTTTCATACTGCCGACGAGTGTTTCTGTTCGTCTTCTGATAAGAAGCTGTTGTGTGACTCAGAGGATTGTCTAGCTGTCCCGAACCACTAACACTGTGTGGCTTAAGACCAAATTGTGCAGAATGTTGCGACAACATAGAATTTAATGGCTGGCGAACTGTAAGGTTACGCCATGGAAGCGCGTTGTATGGAGAGTACTCTTCTGAAGTGTAGTCCCGGGTTCCTCTCGCCAATACCTCCGATGAACCTGGGGCACTGAACCTCTCAACAAACACGCTCTTGTTTGTGGTGCGAGTGGGAAGACTGTAGTCAATAACCCCAGTAACATAAGATGAGCCACTGCTTGCAATTGAGAGGTTCTCTATCGAAAGGTTGTTAATCCTTCTTCCGCTTGTTTGTACCACTTGGTAATTCTGATCAAAGTTGCCAATCTTTGTGATGCCAGAGCTTGTAACCTGTTGAATGTTTGCAATGTTAACCGGGCGCTTGGCATAGGTTTCCCTCATGCGGTTGGCGAAAGGCCGAAACCTGAACTGCGGATCGGCGGAAATTTGAGTCGGTGGTGACTCGGAAGAAGGGTCGACGCCAGAATTAATCGCAGTGAGAGTATTGCCTTGGCCCGAAGAGTCGGTAGTAAGGGAACCGCCAAGCTTCCACCAGGCCTGGAGGCCGGGGCGGTGTGATAAATCAACAGTACCCACGTTGTCACTATAAGGGAGACTCCCGCTATACAGCTTACCTACTTGTTCCGCAGTATATTCAACGTTGAACAAAGCGACGTCTGCCATATAACCGGTGTAAGCGTTGTTATATACTGGGCCCGCATCATAATCAACCCCAATGTTTATGATATCCCCGACGACGTCCCACCCATACAGAGAATATGAAGTGTCATCGTGATGATCTCCATCAAGATAAAAATTCCAATCATTTGCGTCATCCTCGTAAGTAAAACAAATATGGTGCCACTCATCATCGTTAATGGCGACGGCGGCTTGAAGTCGGGGGGCGCTGTTAGTACTAACTGAAGGGTAGTTATTCTCATCAATAAAGAACCACAGACGATTTGCGTAGGTGCTAGACAGGACCTGCAGTAATACCGCTCCGGGAGAATGTGAAGTAAGATCAGTGGATGTTCTAACCCACATAGATATCGTAAAATCATCGCTAATATCTAGATTTGCACTTGTAGTCGCGGTATAACCCTTCCCGCCCGAGGCGGCGCCCGCGGTGTTGGAAAAGTCGGCCGACCCACTAAGTGTGCCTGAGCGCGCCATGGCGGGTCCGCCAATGACGAGGCTGTTCGGCTGCCCACCAACCACACCAGGCATTAGCACGCGATAACCCTCAGGCCTCGTATATTGATTATCTAGATAATCTTTTTCAGGTTTACGATAGTTGGGCTCCACATGTCGATATTGGTATCCACCCACATATTTCTCGGTGAATGGACCCTGTAAAGGAATTTCATGATCAGGCCCATAAGAATCATTATGGATGTTCGTTACATTCATCCCCTCAAAACCAACTATATCTTGTAGTTCTTTGACATAACCTGTCTCCACCGAAGAAGAATACAGTGTTAAGGGTGTCCCGTCCTTAATGATATTTGTGGGCGCCCCGGCAACATCAGAGCCAGTGTGGGCCGAATAAGAGACACGCCTTAAAGAATCAGCTACCTCTGCATTCCCATCCTCGACGAGGCGTGTATATGTCGGGGCAATAACGTCAGTGCAGACCGGATCCTGTTCCAATTCCGAAGCTGTAATCTCCGTATAACTATGATAGAGGCTTGCCGAGTACTCATTTAAAATACCAAAGCTACCGAAGGGTGCCTTCTCTTTCGTGTTTAACTGGCTGTTCTGCCCACTCTTTATATTTCGTATCTCAACAGCACTGAATTTGTAGGGTGAATCAAGTCGCCGATTTAAAACCTGTAACGAAGCAGACAGATACTCAGTCCTGTTCTCGTTGACTGCTGGATTTCCAGAAGCACTGATTGCACTAATCGTACGTTCGGCGCGTTCTTTCCACCAGAAACAATCATCAGTCGCTAGGCCACTTATTGGAGCATGGCCACGTTTCCAATTATATAGCAGTTCGTTAATGCCGCGGGCTGCGTCTTCAGGATCTGAGAACTTACTCTCAAGTGTTGGAAACTTATTCCAATACTTATTTCTTTCGAGGACGTGGCTCTCCACCATAGTACGTACGCCCTCGGAGAATTTTGCCGACGCTGGAATCATTTGAATTAACATCAGGGTCAGAGAACTGTCAATCCATTTGTAATACTCTAGATATTTCTCGAAATCTATAGTGTCGTTGGACACCCCTTCAAAGAATAACTGACGAAGCTTTCCTAAAGTCTTATACTCTTGACGATAGCGATTAACGGGATCACCAATCAAGTTGTTGAAGTCTTTGATCGTAGCAAAGAAGTCAACCATTTGACGTGAGATTGCTTCGTACATGCTCTTTTCAATTGAGAAGTAGTAGTTAGTTGGCCTAGAATCAAGAGTGAAGTTGACATCATCCTGAGAGAGGATATTCACCATCTCTGAACTATCAACGTACTCAGGCAATGTTTGTTTTGAAGCATACAAAAATTGTGTATCCACCACGTCTGTCTGGTTGGCTAGATAATCCTCGCCGCGGCCTGTGTGCTGCGATCTAAGTATCGGGCCAAGCCACCCATAGGTGCTGGTACCACCTGGAATATCTGTAACGGAACCCGAAGACATGTCGGGTACCGCAAACCCTGCTGTGTATCCTGATCCCCCGTCGCCAGCATCAGAGCCGGTCACGGTTGTGAAATCCCAGTTTAATAGGAGAGTTTCTATTGAGGGAAGGTAGGAACCAGTATAGTCTTGAAAAACATACGCATTTCTGTAAGGATGTGCGGCACCAAAACTAGTTGGGTCTTTTGCGTGAGCTAGAACGGTTGTATTGTCCAATACATCCAGCCAAGCCCGGGCAGAGGAAATCTTGGCATCTGATCTTTGTAAAGCACCCCCAAGGAAGTCCGTTTTATTCGCCCCAACAAAAACACGTTTCGAAGACGACATGAACTGTTTCGCGTAATCCCCATCCATGCTGGCGGTCAAATAAAACTCGTTCTCAATCTGATTATAATTCAGATTCACACCATAGAATTCAACCTTGTATGGTTGGTTGTCTCTTCCTGGTAACGTTCCCGATACCTCCGAAGATAGTGGATATGAAGACGGGCCAATCTTGACGGCAAAATTCCAACGCTGGTTTTCATAAACTCCAGGGTACCCGGAGGATGTAAGTGCGGGGTGGAAGAACCCGCCGGCGGAACCGGTTAGGATGAACCGTACGCGGCCATCAGAAACATCTTCGCTGCCGGCGGTATAGTCTTTAGCCGCTAATACTTGAAAGTTGGCCACGTCTGGCGTGTTCCAGGCAACCTCGGCGCCTGTTTCAGAATCAGTGGTCTGCTTAACCGTATGTATACCAAAAATAGACGCCGTTGCAAAATCATTGATAAAGTAATTTGTCTCGCTGAGCTTCTTTGGAGCCGGGAAAATAGCCTCTGCTTCAAACGTCATGCCCCAGCCGCCTGTAAGGTGAGCTGAACCTGTGATAAAGGGCACTGAATTAGTGTTGGAGCTAGCGGTTTGCTGATAAACTACAGAACTAAACCGATCGGGATGATAAAAATCAGCATATTTCTTTCTTGTCGAGCCAGCACTGCGATTATCTCGAATTTTATACGTGATATCACTTCCATATACTTTTAAATCTACAACCTCTCGATCAATACCATAGCAGCGTATTAGGTTGCGAAAGGATTTCTCTGTTCCTTTGGATTTGTAAATATAAACTAAGTTGTTATAAATGTTTTCGTATATTCTGTTTTTAACATTATAGATGTCATCTGCAAAGACCTTTTCATCATTGCGGCCGGCCAACTTTTCTATAATGTCTGCATCGACAAACATTTCAGGAGCAACTAGCCCGACAGATTCAAGCAACTCTTTCCCAAATGGGAGGGGCTTTGCGCTGGCGCTAGTATATAAAACATTCTCGCGTATTGCTGGCAACGCCTCCATTTGAAGGTGCATATTGTCAAAGAAACTAGAAATAACTTGAGTCAGGTTTTTGATTGCACCAGAATCTTCTTCAACGATCCAGGCCGGAATTGTATTGTAAAGAGACGCCGGATTTGAATAATCGTAAACTGACCCAGTAGTCAACAGCTTAGTGCGCAGACTCACTACCCTTGGGTGGTCAGCGTAAATAATGGGGTCTTCAAATTCTATAGCAGAAGCACTGGATTCGATGAGAGCGGAACCAGTATTCCTGGAATACGAAGTCTCATATCCGGCAAACGTACCATTAGAGATCCTCCCAGAGAAATCAAGGACCACAGAGTCTGCACTTGAGTCTCCTGTAATCCCCTCGTTGAACTTATAATAAACCCCCAACTGCGTGTTCGCAGTGTCACTGTTGGTGCCACCGCCGACTTGTGAAAACCAGTGGCGGCCGATCTGTTGTGCGTTACGTTTAGTTTTCCAATATCTAAACTCATCGATAGAACCTGAGGTCTTGTACCAGCCAATGGAACCAGTTGTAACACCAGGGGTCGTGTAAGCCGCACTGTTTAAAGCCCCGACTGTGGCCATCAGGGCTCCGGTGACCTCATTAACCGCCTGATCAGTCTCAGTAACTGTATTAACAATGGTCCCGTTTTCATAAACTTGATATACCAAATCAGTTCCACTATTGGCGACAGTGATAGCATAGTGGTTCCAGGAACCAGTGTTTGCCAGAGTCAGACCATCAGAAATAGAATATAGCATTGTTGAAGTTGCAACGCTACCAGACTGTAAACTAGCCTTGAGCCCACTATCGGCAGCACTTCCATTATTATAATAATATACGTAGAAGCGGCCATATGGCGACGCGCTGTCGGAGCCCGAAAGTTGGGCATTAGAAAGGTCAAAAAGCACCTGAGTTTGGGTGGTAGTGTCAGGGTCTAAATCGCCGAACTTTACCCAAAACTCCATCGTGGCCCCAGAGGAGAGATCAAATTTTAAGTTAGATTCTTGATTTTGAGTCGGTGACCAAACATTGGAACCGCTAAAAGTCTTGTAAAGAGGTTTTATGGCCACCCCATCCGATGCGGTATGGGGGCCCCCGTAAAAAATGATGTACTCTTTGTCTGTTGGATTGCCTGGTTGGGCAGAGTCGATTGTATAGCCGGTGGAGGGGTTGCCACCAAGAGTAATATAACCGGTGGTGCGAGGGTACTCGTTGTTAAAGATGTATAGGTCGACCCCGGATGAATTATTCTCCCACTCTAATTTTTCTTGGCGCGAACCATCATAAGGATAATTTTTTAAAATGCGATTAATCGAATCGTCATAATATTTCTCTGCTGAGCCATATCTAACAAAATTTGACGCTGACGAAAAGTCCACATGAGGGAGGAATCGATTTTTTTTCGTAAGGTAATCTTTTATGTAGCCTACCGATTCTACTTCGGTAGCCACATCCTCAAGACTCTTATTCTCCAAGGTCGTGTTACTGTGTTTTTTAAACAGATCTTTTATGCTGCTCATTCTTCGACTCTAAATTTATAGCTCTCTTTGCTTTCAATATATTTGCCATTAAGATAGTATAGGTATTCAATCGTGTAAGAATACCCGCCTTCCAAGATGCTAACATCAAAATCAAAGTAACTGCCCGTAATATCATAGGATAATTTAGTATAGTTATCGCTTCCCGTGCCAAATGCTACCACCTCAAAGTCATCTACTGTGCGAGAAAGACTATAATAGATGCTATCAATCGTATAATTCTCGATCTCTTGTGTTACCTTCGTGTATACATTAGGAGTCCAATCTTTTTGTCGAGTGAATAACCTAAATCTAGTATTTTTTTCTTGCTTGTTATAAGATGGCTTCAGGTTGGTCATACTGCTAACGATATTTGGGCTCGGGTTATAATTGAAAGACTGAAAAACTTCGGGGTCGGATGAGCCAGTGTGGAATTCTGTAGACTCGTCATGCCACATATCAAATACTCGTGTTAAAGCAGTCGTGCCAGTCACGGCAATACTGGCTGAATAGATGCCCGTGGAGACAATGCCCCCCGTAGCGTTTAAGTCCGAAGCTGCTACCACATCCCCGCCGACGCTCAATTCCAATTTGTCCGTTCCAGGAGTTGTGTTGGTATCAGAGCCTGAATACAAACTCACAAGGATTGTCTTGTTGGTGAGATTCGGAATTTCCTGTAACTGACCCCTAACATAATTGTATAAATACAGTGTATTAAGGTTGTCAGCCGCTGTCGCAATGCTGCTGCTGAAGTAGAAGCTGCCGCGGTTGTCGGATACCGACGAGTCCCAGCGCGCTTCAATCACGGGGCGCTTGAAAAAGTATTGTGAGCCGCGAGCAAAAAACTTTTTAGTATACTGAGAGAGACTACTGCTCTCCAGACTAGAGGTTAGTTTTACACACAGCCCATGGTTACTAAGGCCGGCGGTGGCGCCGCCTTTGATCCAGTCCTCAACGAGGGGGGTAATATCTAATTCTATATCTTCCGTACCATTTGGCATCGCCACATCAAACCACGTTCTTGTGGAGGCATTCTTTATCTCATTGAAAGAACCGCCGTCTGTTGCGATCCCCTCAGTGTCAAACCAGGGTGTCCACTGAGAACCTGAGTAAAACCCCTGTACCGACCCTGTATTCATCGACGCGGTCGCGTACGACGTACCGTCGACCAGAGTACCATTAATGTGCGTGTTGCCTACTTTACCGGCTTCTGTTTGATATAGTGTAATAACTGCACTTGAACCATCCCAAGACGCACTGATCGGGACAGTGCTTGCGGCCAGGGCGCCAGTCAGCGTGTTGTAAACCGCATTGGCTAAGTTGGCAGCAGAACTCATATCCGAAAGACCCACTGAAGTTGCCGTTGAGCCGGCGATCGTTAAAGCGGTATCGCAGGTGGCTGTATAAGATGTGCCATCAGTGCCACTGAGGATTAGTGTCAAACCGTTCATCCCAGTATTTGCTGTGGCTATCGCCGTCACGGAGGCGGTAGCGGCGACCAAAAGATCAGTAGCTTGCAGCCAGTTTGAGCCAGTAGAACCATACGTTAAATTAGTGTAGGCCTCCATGTCCATCCCATAGCCCTCTTGCCAGGATTGAGATAAAGCAATTACAGTATATGTCGCGTCTCTTGGGATTGAGGAGCCATGAGGTGCGTTGAACATGCGCAAGTAAAAAGATACACTCCCGCTGGCCGGGATATCATCGTTTGTACGGTCAGTAGAGATCGAGGTCACTGGAAATTCAATGATAGCTCGGGACAACTCTTGTGATGTGGAAGATTCCTGGCCGTAGATATGGAAAACCTCCAAGATATCGGCACGGCCCATATTAGAACCAGTGGCACGTGTGCTTAAGTTGCTCTCAAAAGCATTTGTAATTGTGTTGTCGGCGTTGGCCGTATACCTTTTAATCGCCATTACTTGAGCGTTCCCTTGATATCACTGTCAGGATATTTGATCTCCCAGATAAAGTTTTCCGGCAACGTAATATATCTTCCATCAGCGCTTTGATAATCTTCGATTGTGAAAGATACGGTTGAATAATTACTGCCTTCTTTCTTGGTGATATCGACTGTTACCACATCAACAATCCCTTCCACATCATTGATTACATTATAGATGTCTGAAATATAAAACGGCTGTGCAATATTGGGTAATATTTCGAAGTGTTCGGCCAAGGCATCTTGAACATCTTTCAGTACATCAAATCGATTTGCTTCCACATCTGCAATCGCTACAAACTCAATACCCAAGTTAACCAGGCGCGCGTCTAGTATATCTATGGTATCATTAACCATTTTAACACTTGTTAGCCAGTTTTTTAAATTTTGTTTGATAGTTGAGTTGGTTTCAACAAGTTTGTTAGAAGAATCTTCCGAAATAACATATAAATTTAGATTTCTTTTAAAAGAATCTTTGTCTTGTACTATATTGCAGCGTTTGATAGCGCCCAAGTCGGCCGGCATGTTATATATCATACTTATATAATCTTGTTTCGTTACCGCTCGATTCTGGGTGGCAAAGTGAGAAAAGGCACGTTGTTTTAGTTCCTCTGAGGTGGGGTATGATATACTCCCCACAATCGAATCTTCATTCGAAACCTCTAACGAATTTATAACCCCAGTTGCCGTATTTGATGAAAGGTTTGCAAAATTTAGAAAACGGAATGAAGGATTCGCAACAGTATCTAGCGCAGTTGGAGCAACGTTCATGTCGGAATTATTGTTCACTCTATAGACAACTGTCAGCGTAGTATTAGAAGGCCCAACTCCAAGTTTGTCAGTTGCAATCAAGTTGTTTGGATCCAGAGTCTTATCAGAAAAATAGTCTTTTCCATGCACATCTAATATAACGTTGCTTGGGTCTGCTACAGATTTTGTAGTTAATTCCGAATCAGACCCAAAGCCAAACTGAAGATACACTTGGGCGCGTTGGCGCTCTACTGTAAACCGGCGGGGCACGGGCACCGCAGTCAGCAGCGACTGCACAGAATCTGCATTCGTGCCCCTATTTTTTAACGCCTTATAAACCACATCCTGAGAAAGATAGTCAACCTCGTGGTATTCGTTGCCGTCCGAGTCCGTCACAGATATAATTTCGGTAATATTGGTACCCGAGATCCTGACTCTTTTGAATTTCTCAAACGTCCCCACTTGCGCTGTTTCACGTACAAGCTGACCTGACATTACCTGTCCATACGCTTTGACAGCGAAGTAGGTTGTATTACCAGTATCTGGGTCTTGGCGCGCCGAAACCTTTCCAGCTACAAATCTTGTATTTGCAAAGTTGACGTCCTCATTAAGAATAAACCCTCGGCCGTCGGCGGTCATAAACTCACTACCCTTCTCCAAAACTGGCAGATAAGCTGTATCTGGACCGGTGCCAATGGCGTTGGCTGGTACGACGATATAAAGAGAGGCCACACCCACGGATGAGGGGGACAAGTCTAGTTTAAAGCCCAGCTGCTTGCTGAGTTTGATAATATTGTCATACTCTAATGCAGTAGATAAAAACGACTCATTTGCTTGGTAATCGACATAGAAAGAGAGCATGTCTCCCACATAAGCCACCGTGTCTAGGAGTAGCGAGCCAAAACCAGCTTCGTTGAAGTCTCTAAAGGTGTCAGGATAGTATCTCTTTGCATACTGTACTAATTCGTTTTTTATTGATACAAAATCTCTACTAGTATAGCTGACAACAACTTTTTTCTTCGGCATTAACTTCTCCTCTCCACCCTAAATAGTTTGAAATCCGGTATTTCTTACAGTTGAATTGGTCACTTCAAACCTGTCTTTTATGTTTATCCCGGGTATGTGGTATTCGATAGAGACCGCCAATAATTGATCTGTATCATCGAAGCCAATGTCGACCGCGCTCAACTTAATAAAAGGCATATATTTGTTGACTTGTTGGTTAATCCGAGTTCTTAGGTTCTCTCCAACCGCATACGAGTTTTGAGAAAATAAATAATTTCGAAGCCCGACGCCAAAGGTCGGATCCATCATCCGTTCGCCCGGGGCTGTGAGAATTAGATTTTTTAAATTTTGCTTAAATACTTGTGATAAAGTTGTATTCATCACATAACCGTCTTCGATATCCCTCTCAAACGGTAATGCTGGTGATATAAAGGCCATGTTAATATCCTCTTGGTATTAGTAAATATTTCAACTAAAATATTATTCCCTATTATTCGACCGAGAAATAGTCAGGGATCTCTATTTTACACTCTTCATCAACTTCTTTGTTCGCTGTGGGGTCGCACGAGTTATCATCAAATTCTGGCCACGGGGGCAATGGTGGGAAATCAGGGCAATCCCACTCCTTTTTAATCCGGTTCCCAAGGCCGCCAAAAGTCCCATCTGTAGGTATCACTGGACACAGGATGAGTTTCATCAACCCAAGAGGGTCTATCATCGAACCGGCCAACTGCAGAATAGCTACCACCGCCGCCAGAACTGTATCGAAAATGACGTCTAAAACATTGAACCCCATGTCATCTAGCAGACTCTCCCAATCAATACCTGTTAAACTCATGCCCCAGTCCGAATCACAGCGGCCGCTCTTGTTCCCAAAGGGATCCTCATCAATCATCAACAGATAGAGCAATCTTAATGCGGACTTCAGCCCCTTAAAGGCTTTATCTGTTTTATAGTATTTGTTGGAAACGAAGGACTCGGCAAACACGAATGATGACCCAAATACCCTATCTGCAGCTAATATATAATCCATGAACTGTTTGTAATCTGCGCTGTCAATCACTTGCTGCTGGAGCGTATCCCACAAAGCATTACCATTAGGCAGTTGGCGCCGGTATGCTTCAACATCTCTTATTCCCGGCGTCCATCTAAAGTCTAGCGGTATTTCCACTTCTTGGGAGGCTAACGGAATTGCAATGCGTCGGAAAACGGAAGACACTAAACGGTTTTGCTCTTCGGGGCCCTGGCCCGGGCGAGTAGCCCCATAGCCCGCGCCTTCAAGTTCTGGGTTTCCAACCTCTGTTACCAAAAAGGCTTTTTCTCGTATGGCCTGCCTGGTGCCAGCATTGGTTAGCTGACCTTGCTCCGTTGGCTGTAGATCCGGAAACAGGTCCTGTACAGCTTCCAAGTCTTCCTGATCGTTAGCCACATATACAAGACGTACGCCATAAGCCAACTTGTTGAAATAACCACCTACCGTAGCATTTGGGGTGGCTCCCGCCAGGGTGGAGGCCACCATAAATTTTTGCCAAGCCTCATAGTTAACCACATTTTGCAAATCCGCAGTTTGAACAAAGTTAAAAAACTGCTGACGGTTATCATGGGCGTATTGGCCAGGATGGGGCGCTATCCTGCCACCATTGCGACGTGAAGCGGGGCCTCCTTGACGGTGTTCGAGGGCGTTGCCCCACAAACCTTCAGAATTCTCGTTATCCATGACTCTCATATACTTTTCAAAATAGAAAGTACCGGCAGGGGCTTTATAATTGAACTGAGACGGCCTATAAAAATAAGAAGGGGGTACATCATGTATGGAGGTACCAGCTTCCGTAAAATTAACAACTGATTCTGCTATACTCTTGTGTTCCACATCCACCCATTCAGGGGGCATCTCGCTGCCGCGGGCTAGCTGGCGCGCTCGCTTGTGGGAGTCAATAATATAATTATATTCCCTTTCGAGTTCCAAAATTTGGTTTTTCAATAAGAAAACCAATTTCTCTTCAAAAGTGGCTGTGTTGGCATTTGGAGCGATAGTAACGCCCATCACCGGGTCCGTAAAGCTTTCTCCCTTCTTCTCCATACCACTAATAATTTTATCAACACCCTTCTTGAATTCACAATAATAAACATCGTCTTGACTGATGTCGCTCTTAAGGTTCTGGATTATATATAATGGCGCCACGTTTGATTTAAAAATGTCGCTTATTCTAAAATTAACCAGTACAGGGGCAATTTTCAATAAAAACTCTAAAGTATAAACACGTAAAATCAAGTATACAACGCCGGCCATGGCTGCAGTTTCAAGTTGGGACAAATTCTTGTTAGCAAAAGGATCGTCCGGATCCTCGCAGAAAGGGCTTGATAGAAAATCATTTTTGACTTTCTCTTTGATGGTGTCAAGCGAAAGAAGATCGCCTCGGGGAGCCGACGAGCCTATATCGGGGCCGGCATAACCAGGAAGTGCTGCGATCTCGTTGGCCTCCTTGGAGCCCATTTTCACAAAAACCCGCGAGATGGTGTCATCGGACATATGCACACTAACAGGTATAACGCCCCGGGCGCGCTGGACTCTTTGGTTTGAAGACGGTATGACCTCCAAGCTAGATAATTCTGAAGGATTTGCGAAAAACGGGTTGGGTTCGCCATTGGTTGAAAAGATCATGTTCTGGAAAACATTCCCCATCATGTTAGATACAGTGTTGGCATACAGCCGGCGGGTGCCGATGGGGTGTTGGCGTGCTAAAGCAACAGTATCGAGGTCATCATTAGGTATCTGCCCTCTCACCGCGTTCCCTAAAAATTCAGCAAACATGAGGGTTTTATTTAAAGGCGAAGCGGAGGAGTCTTTATGGTAATCTTGATAAACGGTGCTGTACTTTTCGATCCCCGTAAGGGAGCCTGGGGCGCCAGTGCCGCGTTCTTCTATCTTATATTGTCCAACCGACACGGTGCGTTCATAATTCAATTGGAAACCATCATATTGATTTGTGTCGTCTGCAAGGTCTAAGATCGATATATGAGGTGACGCGTTTATACGTAAACCTGAAATACTAGGATTGATCAAATCTGACGCTGGTCGAAAGCCGTCTTGTACTTTATCGGCCAGAGTGTTAACGAAATCTTTTGCCGGATACTTAAAATCAAGAGCGCTTGCAAATGTTGTTCTATTTGTTTGGAGTTGACTATCATATGAAACTCCTTCCTCAACAAAAGAACCATTAACTTCATACAGAGAAAATCTGTCTTCACCGCTGGCAAGATTATAAAATTTGTCCATAGGAACAAGCCCCTCGGCCTGGGGTGATGAAACAGTATAAATTATCGTCTGCCCCTCAAGATTGCTTCCATAATCTAAATTGCCGGGGAATTCTATCACCACATCGTCAGGGCCCGGGATTACCGCTAAGAAAGCGGAGGCCATATCTAAAATAGTATACGGGCCTTGGCCGTGGGGGCGTGTATATATAGTTCGAACGGGGGGTGCTATTATCCCCGTAGGAAACTTTTCCCTGGTTCTCTCAATCGTGCGTGGCCACGCCACGAGAGACATTAATATGTCCATGGTTGGCTCGGGTAAGGCGGGGGGACCCAGTTGGACAAATGTGTCGCCAAGCGACTCTCTTAACTCCTCGATCTGCGACCACACATGCCATTTACGTATGTGTTCGGTAATTAATTCTCGGTCAAGCGCTGCGATGGCGATGGCGTCGACATCGGCGGGGTTGACCTCCAGGAGGCGCACAGGGGTTCGCGCTGGCCGCTCCGGCAGCCCGGGGGCCGGGGGCAGTAGATCCCCCGCGTCATTTGTGATGGGTGTGTGACCGTGCGGCATGGCGTACGCCCGCCAAGCCGCCGCCCCGGCATGCTCGCCGATGCCAGTGAACCCACTGGTGTAGTCCACGATCGCGTCTTGATGTAACTGAAGCTTTTGTTCAATCGTTATGTCGTCTTGACGTGTGAATTTATAAACACGTTGAACGTGATTAGTCCACGTCATTGGTTGGCCCTCTTCGTTGACGGGACCGTTGGGGTCATAATTGACCGCGATCTGCGGGTTGCTTAAGTTCTTCAGCAGCTGCGGAGCGGCATGAACCCAGCGTGCGTTAACATCATGGTAGAATGTCTCGATAGCAACGTTATTGGCGTTTTCTATTACTGGTACCCTCTTCCAGTCAACAACCGGGGGCGGCGAACCGGGGGCTGCAGGCTGTCCAGGGGCTGGTGGTGGCGGAGTGCACTCGTCGATAAGAGGCGCAACTGCATCGTTATGATTGCCATCATTCGCTAACTGCTTAGCCAACTCGTCCATCAAATCTTTAAGCTCATCCCTTAACTGGTCAATTGAGGTACCTCCTCGTTGTTGCCACGCGTCAAAGAGTGTCCCCGGTGGGAGATCACACAAATCTTCAATCATCGCATCATCAATATCCAACAATGCATCACAAAAGTCTGGGCTAACAAGCTGGCCAGCGGCTTTGAAGAACCCTGCTATTCTATCGGTATCAGTGAATGTATTTTTAAGTACCGGTACTTCGTCAAAGGCTGCCTTTACCTTTCTTAACAACTCTATTCCGGCAGTTCCTCCAATCAATTGGCATAGTTCTGCGCTGCTAATCTGACTCGTAATCTGGTCTAAAATATTCTCTAGTGCAGTAACAAGATCCGTTTCATCACCAAAGGCTCCCAACAATTCGTCTAGAGGGCCCATTAGTGAGGAGGGTGTCTCTGTGTCGCCAAACAGGTCATTCAACAAATTTCTTAAATCGTCTTTGGACAGAGGGATGGAGGGGTTATCAGAAGGGACAAAATCTTCATCAAACGGCCACCCAACATTAACTGTTAACTTCAAATCATTACATATCTTCGATATCAAACCCAATATTTTTAAAGTGGTCTTCACCGCTATCTGTTCAAGGGCTGTCCACACTGCCTCTTCAGCTATGCGAGCAATCGCCTCAAACAAGTTTATTGTGGGGAACTTCTCAGGTAAATCTAAGGTGGGAATAAGTCTTGGAAACTTGAAATCCGACAATGTAAATTCAGGATTAGTTAAAAACTCTATAATAGCATCAAGTAATTCGCGCAGCACCTCGCATAATTCGTCAATCGTGAAGACATCGTTAAGCCGCTCAAAGTATTGTGCCGAATCCACGAAGCCGCCGGCGTGGTTCCGATAATCCTTTTGAGTATCTCTTAGGCCTTGGATCTCTTGTTCAAGTTCTCTATTCGCTAACAGCAAGAGCCGACGGTCTTCTGGTGTCTGTTCAGGTGGTGGATTCTCAAGTAGATAAAGGTTGAAATAGTAATCCTCTTCTTTGAAGCGAACAAGCTGGTTAATCGTCTGGCCCACCCCAGTGTACGTATTCATGTAAGAACTTACGACCTGGCCCCCGACACTAGACGCCCACTGTGTATATGGTACCAGGACTTTAGCACGGAATTCTTCAACACCCAAGTGTTCTAAGACCATCTGCAGTCTCGTCTCGCACGTGAAACCCAAGCCCACGATGTTCATCAAACATTCGAGGATCTGTTTTGCAACCCACTCAAGACCGTAACGATTTAAAAATACATCGTAAGCATCGCCAATTGAAGTTACATGTTCAACAGTACGATCCAAAAAAGTAAAGGTAGGATCACCTGGGTTGTATTTGCGTTTCTTGGCACGTTCATATACTTGTGAACGTATGATCGGATCCTGGAGCATCCTATCTTCTCTCTGGAGTTCCTGAAGACTTTTTATCCCGGGTGACTCTTCTGCTTCCATGAACTCGATGAACTTTGGCCGAGGTACGATATACTGCTTTGCTATGAATGCAAACCCTTTCTTGTTGCGCTGAGCGTCTACGATACTCGACATGTTTGCCAAATAAGAAACATGCTTTGCCGAGGAGGCTGGGAGGTTGGCAAATCGTTCAAATCCTACAAATAGAGGTATTTGTTGTTCCAAGGGGCGCCAGGGGAATCTCTGGTCTACGTAGTTAGCAGGGGACTGGACTACAACACCCTTTAACAAATATAAATCATCATAAATTAGACTTATTTCGTTGGGAGTAAAATGTATCTCGTTCTGAGACAAATAGTTCCCAACGGCGCCTCCGAGGCTTGTAGTGGATTTTTGGTCAACTTTGATAAATGCCTCAAAGTTATCATATTCCTGAGAAAAAGAAAAATCCTCCGGCTCTGTTATATTTCCTTGTGCCTTCCAATCCCGCAACTCGGCGTCCAATTCCGTCATCGTTTGTTTAAAATCAGCTAAATCTTTCTGAAATCTGGTTATCGGTATGTTCTGTTCCCAAAAATAGTTGTAATAGGACCCTTTTCCAAACAATTTTTCATATGCAGATTTATCACGGATGTTCTTGCCAATTATGTCTAGATAAACACGATGGATAGTAACCTTGAAGACCACACCACGAGGGCCCGGAGCATAGTTAGTAATGACAGCCTTGTTTGACAAGGCTTGGAGTATCTCAAAATTGCCAATGCCCTCTTTGTCAAAATGCTTCAATAAAAGGTTAACCGCTGCTTTTTTAATCGGGGCGACTTCGGGGGCGTTTTGTGCTGGCTGCAGTCTCCCATTTTCGTTGATACCCTTAAATAAGAAATCTTGGTATGATTCCAAAGATATTCCAGGCCCTGGGGAAGGGGGGCCATACCACCGCCCCTCTGGGTTTTCTTTAAGCGCGCGTAGATATTTATCAATATTGATTATAGTTCCGGCTGCTTCAAGACCCATGGAAGGTACGAATATCTCGGCGGTGCCCTTTCCATCAGCTGTGACGACTACATTATATGTATTGTATGTTGCATCGAGCCATGGCTCATAGGTAGGCTTTTTCCACCATTCAAAAGGGGTTTCGCCGGCCGGATCGTTTTGTTTAAAGTCATTTCTCTTGCCTTTGACGGCGCCGATAAGCCCAACAATACGATCTTTCGCTTCACCAGTAATGTCATTTGGGGAGGGCATGAGATTGGGGGCTGTGGAGTCCTCCAACCCAAGAGAGTCTCCGATAGAGGTATCCTGAGCGGCCCACTTAGTAAATGCTTGTGCTTCAAAAGAGCTCTCTGCTATAGCATACGTATTTTCTAGGAGTTTAATTGAAGCTTCTGGGTCGGTGCGAAGCTCCTTGTCGATAAAGCCAGGGGTGCTGTCTGAACCAGTGATGGGGCCGTTCTGTTCCTGGAAACGGCGCTGGGCCGCGTTCAGTAGCGCTACAGACTTGTATCTCCACTCGGCATAAGCAGGCATCCCGGGCTTAAACCCCCGTTCTAACAGTGCCATAATGTTTCCGCCCTCTTTTGCAGAATGGGCTATGTCTGGGCTTAGCCTTTGCAAACCAGATGGCGGGCCTTCATCGGCGTATATGCTTTGCCATTCCTCGAACGCATGCGTGCCGGGGTTTGGAGAGCCGGCCTCTTCCCAAGAAGCCTGCTCACTCCTAGTCCAGGTTTCGCCTTGGGCGCCCGGTTTTGGTAATAGATCACCTAGCTTTCTTGTCATTTTAGTTTGTCTTGTTCATAGGACTTAGAATGTACTTGGTACCAGAAGGGCTTAAGTAATTAGTTTTCACACTTTTAAACATGAGCTTATTTTTAACCAGATCCGGGATAGACTTTCCTACCTGATGTTTCATCTGGAGAATCCCCGCTACCGTTGTCATCGGTGTTGCTATGGTTACAGAAGCCAGGTAAGGGCTAATGTGTATGTGATTTGCCACCGTCGAATTAAATTCGACTTGAGAACTTAAGAAGTGGCCCACCATCTCTCCCAGCGAATCAATATCGGCCACGATCTTGTTCAAAGCTGCAACTAGATTGTCGCCTTTAACGAGTGGTTGGAGGAGCGGGATCCCGTTTTTATCTAGACCGTCTTCATACATTGAGATTAATTCAATGCCATGGCGGGCGCACTCGCCGGTTTGTGAATTTCTTTCTTCAGCCGTGGCTACTCCGGTTACCAATTTTATGCCTTCTCTGCCAACGACCCTGACACCGTCAGCCTTAAGAAGTATCGCTGAACGTGTTTTTGCGTTTCCAATACCACCATTCGGAAGCTTGAAATATTCATCAATATCCGCTTTTTCAGATATGTATATACGTGCAGCATCGTCCATCGGAAGCGGGTCGACCGTCTTGTCATTCCCAACATTTTTACATGCGCCGCGGCCGACGACCAAGTCTATAGCAGCACAATTGGTGTCACCTTTGCCCCCATACCCATGCTTTCTCGAACCCATGTTGTCTTTGGTCAAACATATGTAAGAACCATAATTGTTCTTAAGGGGGGGTTTATTTTCGCAATCCCGTTCAATGTAAGTAGGACGTGGGCCCGCGGGTCCTGATCCGCAAAACACATTTCTTTTATATCCCTCATCACCACACTCAGTTTGTTGTCGGTTGTGTTCCTTGATTGCAGGGTTGTTAGGAGGCTTAACAGCCTTTTCTTGAGTACTCATACTACTTTACCTCCGGCGCCTTGGGGACGCGTCTCTGCTGGTTGCTTACGTGCGTTTTGGCCGCCGGGAGAGCCGGCGGCGCAAGCATTTTCAGAGGGAACTGTTTCGTCTGCTACAGCGATAGCTCCCATCTCAGCAGCTGTGGGCACCATCAGATGGATAGGAAAATCAAGAGGGCATGGTCTTGAAGCACAGTTGTTATGGCGTAACAGAGTATAGCCCTCCTTTATCAGTTGAGGGACTTTCTTTTTACTTCTTTCACAATCCCCCTCTTGACTATACCCAGTTGGCCACCCTTGACGTGTGGTGGTAGGCCCACATCGCGGTGGAGCAACACTTGGTGTAATCGAGAACCTCTTGCAAAGATATGCCGTTAGCATCTTTGCGGCTTTAATTTGCTTTTCAGGCCAACTATTCTCGCGTACCCTTGGATTGTGACTCAGGTCTATTCCGATAGAGAGGGTGTTATTGCCTTTGCCGGAGTGATAAGCTATAATTTCGCTAGGATCTAAATATTCATACACAATCCCCTTGCGATCAATTTCATAATGTGTTGAAACACCCCTATCATTCAGGACCCGCACAGTTCCTTGCCACTTCGCTGGGGCGCCTGTCATATGATAAACAATTGACTGCGGTAATGGACGCTTCCGGCGTTCTCCAAATTTATCTAGCAACCCGTATTTCTTCATGATAAGAAGACCACCATAAGCTTCAGTAGATGCTCCGGCGGGCTGGTCTGTAGGGGGATGAGGGTTGTCTCCGGTTGCATTTTTCCCTGCGGCAGGTGACGTGGGGCACTTGGTAACCTGGAGGGCTCTCTCGGAACGCGATACGAGCGGGTTCATGATCACTTCACCATTCTTGTTCTTTACTACATCAAGCACGGTGCCGCCGCGGGAGGGAAATTTCTTATCATAGAGACTCACTTGCACAAAGTTGCCCGGGCGAATAGTTTCAGAAAAACTATTGGGGATTTCGAACACAGGAGCAATATTACATAATTTTTCTGCGGCCGCGAGGTTTTGATTACACAGGTCAGAGATCGTGGGCGGTGTTGTGGCTTGTACTGTTCGGTTCGGAAGCGGTAACCCAATACACAATTCTGGTATTATGGCGTTAACAGTGTTGGGAGGTAACTCTGCGCCGAAGTCTGATTCATATGAAACAACGCCAGTGCCGCCGACGGGGCCGCATGCAGCGGCCGCTCCAGGCTTGTTGGAGTCGTTATAACGTACAACATAGGCGCTAAACGAATTGCCGGCTGTATTAATCAAGTTAGGATTAATTTCTTTTTGGACCAGTTCCCGTAAGTATGTAATTTCAGTGATGTTATCAACATCGATCAGAACGAGATCAGGTGCTAGATTAGGATTAGACTGGTAAAAAGGAAGGTTGGTCTTACCGGTCGCTGCTTTGCCTCTCTGCCCCATCAGTCGTCCTCGGGCGGCTCTTCGTCACTTTTAATAAGATCAAAGAGTGCGTCCTTGTCCAGATCAGTAAAACCCTGGATAACGTTATCTTTTTTATAAAGAAGATTCGTAATTTTAACCAACTGTTCATTGGATCGCTGGAGAGTTTCAACGTACTTAGATGCAATCATACCACAATCTTTGTGGGCGGAAGTATCCTTCTTCATGTACATAATCAAGTCGACCAAAAGAGAGTTAACGACATTTCTGTCCCTCCTCACATTATCAACGGCTTCTTCTAGCCTATCTTCTAAATCTAGATCTTTCCTGCGTCCCATTTCTTTTTGAATACCCGGTATTTTTCTCGCATCTTGTTGAGGTTGTTAACGACCTGTTTTGTGTTAAGGCCCGTCAATTCTCTCATATACAAGTAAATAGCCTTTTTATTAAAAATTTCAATGTCATCGGAGTTAGAAAGTAAAATTTTTACAGCTTCAAAAACCTTACGTTCGTTTATTTTCATGTTAGGTCCGAGATCCCAACCCTGAATCTCTTCCCACAAGTGCTCCCAAAACTCATCTCTCTCACGGTCGGTCGGATATTCAATAGCTGCCGATAAGTGGGTGTGCTCTAAATTCTTTGATATATCTTCAAAATAAACTTCACGCTTGTTTTGTTGTGCAGTCTTTTTTACTTTATGAATAAACCAGTTTTTTGTAATAACACTAAAATACGAAAACGCTTTCGACCCACGGTTTGGATCATATTTATCTAGGATTGTTGTTAGCCATATCTTACACTCGTCACTTAAACTTTCGATATTTGGCAAGCTCGTAAATTTGTACGTGTAAACAATTTTGTCGACCATCTCGCTAAAAGCTGGCTCGATGTAGTGTATATATAATTCTGTGCGAACTTCTAAGCTTTCTGTCGATGCATATTGCACAACAGCATTTTCGTGCTCTTTTGTGAAATAATATCTCTTAGTTCCCTTCTTTGGCATCGATCTCCTCCTCTTGATCGGTGCCATATTGGTACCATTCCCACTCATCAAAATTCTCTTCATCCTCTATATTAAAGACTTTACAGAAGTCTTCGATGTTCTCTTTAATCTCGCGACTATGTATCAACAACCCTTCTAATGTAGGATCACCATAGAAAGTTTCTGATTCATATATTTTTTTAAGATGGGACGCATATGCTACAATGTTATATCTTAGATTGCTCACATTGTTGTTCAAATACCCAAACTTCGCTAACATCTGGTATAAATACCAAACCAAAAACATATTGACTACGGTGCTTGATGCTATAGCTATATATAAATAAATTTCATTCATTGGGTTCAACCACATGTTCTTGTGAAGTCATATCTTTTTTCTGCTCTTTTAATTCGTGTCGCGAATCCTCGATAAAACGCTTAACCCGGGTACCTGCCGTGTCATTTGTATCGGGGCGAAATATCTTCGGGACACTAAAAATCTTAATAATCTCGGCCTTTTCAGAACACTCGGTTATCTCACTACATATCTGTGGTTTTTCCCCAATTAACAGTATTACTTCGAGTATTTTATCACATTTGGTACACTTATAGTCGTACCGAGGCATCAATCTTCTAGTGGTTCGTCGCCCGCGCTCTCATGCAGAGCATCATCGAAATCTTCGTCAAACTTTACCAAAGGTGGATTGGTGACGACGAGCCCCTCCTCAGAATTTGTAAATTCAAAGTTCTCTAATGTAGGCACAATATCGCTTTGCTCCATTAAAGACTTTTGTAGTGCCATCATTACAGCACCCATTGCCTGGCTAGATAATTTCATTGTTTTTTCCTTTTACCATGTAAATGTTTTCTTATAGAACCTAACAATATGTTCTATTTGTTTGTCAAAATTGATTTCTGGTTTCCAACCCAGTTTCCGAAGTTTACCATCGTTCAAAGCGTACCGGACGTCCTGGCCTTCTCTGGAATGGGAGAAATCAATACAATCCTCCCATAACAGGGGCCGTGACGGCTCGTCTTTGTAATAGGCTGCAATAATCTTCTGAACTGTTTCTAAGTTGGTTTGCTCAAACCCACCCGCTACATTATAGATTTCGTTACACTTCCCAGAGTCGATTATCGTCAAAACAGCGTTGGCTGTATCTTTAGCATGTAGCCAATTCCGGATCGGTTCCCCATTATTGTGCAACCTAATTTTCTTCGAGCGCTGCAGAAGTTTGACCGACAGGGGGATCAGTTTTTCTGGATATTGCCTTATACCATAGTTGTTTGTAGGTCTCAAGATGTTATACTTTATGTCATACGTCCTTGCCCAAGCTTTGATGAGTAGGTCTGCTGACGCTTTTGATGCTGAATATGGATTACTCGGGTTCAATAAATCCTCTTCTGTGTGGGCGCCCTCAAGAATATCGCCATAAACTTCGTCGGTACTGAAGTGGAAAAATACTGGTGGTTGTTGCACGTTGTTGGGTTTGATTTTTATCAAATCTAATAAGTTTTTAACCCCGTTTATGTTCGAGCTAATAAAATTAGTACTGTCCACAATGCTGTTACCAACATGAGTTTCTGCGGCAACGTTGATAACATAGTCGCAATCGGGGATGTGCTTAAGTTCGCATATATCCTTTTCTTTGAAAAAGAAGTTGTCATATTTCTTCCTCATTTTTTCTACAAAATGACGACTACCAGCATATGTAAAATTGTCTACGCCGTATACTTGCCAACCACGTTTCAAACAGGCTTTTGTTACATACGAACCAATAAAGCCCGCACATCCAGTTATTACCACCAGCTTCATCTCTTTATTATACTGTTTTTTTTAAATTTGTTCACTACTTTTCAATCTGGTCAGAAATCCATTTATAGGTTTTTTCCATTCCCACTCGTAGTGCTTGAGCCTCTATCGGCCCGACTTTGTCAGCGAATAAAGTGTTGTCCGAGTTGCGGCCGCGGACTCCCTCGGGGCCTGGAATGTTTTTTATCCCCAAATCCTTACCAGATATTTCAATGGCCATTCTCGCGAACTCATTGATGGCAATCATCTCCTCAGAACCAATATTCACCGGCCCCATAAAATCAGAGTCCATTAGGCGGCGTGTCATATCAAGACACTCATCAATATAAAGAAAGGACCGAGTTTGCTTACCGTCCCCCCACACTTCGATCTCTGTGTTATCAGGTGCGTGGGCGACCTTTCTGCAGAAAGCGGCGGGGGCCTTTTCGCGGCCGCCATCCCATGTCCCCTCCGGGCCAAAGATATTATGATAGCGAGCAATGCGAACTGTCAAGCCGTAGTTCTTAGCGAAGGCCATGTAAAGACGCTCGCTAAAGAGTTTTTCCCACCCGTATTCACTGTCGGGTGAGGCTGGATAGGCGGAGTCCTCAACACATTTGGGGTTATCCGGATCCGTTTGATTATATTCAGGATACATACAAGCAGAGGACGAGTAAAACACCCTCTTTACACCCTTACTCACACACTGACCCACAATGTTAAGGTTGATTAATGCAGAGTTATGCATTATGTTCGCGTCATTCTCTCCTGTAAAGATAAACCCGGCGCCGCCCATGTCCGCTGCGAATTGGTATACCTCGTCAATGTCGTCAGTAACCACTTCATCACAGATTCTGGGATCCTTGAGATCTCCAAGAATAAATTCATCAGCAAATTCACTACAATTAAAATAATCATGTTCTTTGACATCCACACCGCGAACCCAATGACCTTCCGACTTTAACCGCTTTACCATAGCTCCACCGATGAAGCCGCCGGCGCCGCAGACTAGTATTCTTTTGTTCATCTTATCTCTCCTCGTATTCAAACAAATCACCGTATTTCTCAAGAACGCTCCGAATGACTGCTTTCCTTTCTCTAATTTTTACGTTGAAACCCCTTCTAGCAACCCCTGCTGCAAAAGCTAGTTGCTGAGATTCGACAATCATTATTGACTCTGGTTTATAGGTCACGCACTCGAATACCACCTGTTCATTATTATCGTTGTTTTGGACGAATTCTTCTATTTGAAAGTCCAGATGCCGATCATTAACTTCGTCCGAAGCGACACTTATCAGAGCACTCATGTCCTTATCTTTTGCGCAAAGAGCAAAAGCACGGTTATCTCTTGGAAAACAGGGGCCTCCATATCCATACCCGTAACCCAGGTATTTAGAACCTATTCTGCTGTCATCACCTATTGCTTTTAAAACAACCTTCGGATCTCCATCATAACTCTTAACGATATCACCAACCATATTAGCATATGATATTTTGGTTGTTAAGAAACAGTTTAGCGCAATTTTTGTTATCTCAGCCTCGGTACAGGACATCCTATTGAACCTTGGCTCACTCTTGGTAATGTTTTCATAGATCCCTTGTAGTGAGTCACCCGCTTCCTTCGTCCCTTCTCCTATTAGTATTATATCCGGGTTTAGCTGATCCTTGATGATTGTACCTTGTGCTATGAACTCTGGATTGTAACTAACGGTGTAGCCGTATTGGCTGATCTCTTCCGTAACCTTTTCACAATATCCAGGCATCACAGTACAGCAAACAACAAAATGCTTGTTGTTCACGGTGCCGTGAGATTTTACCTCCTCGATAATAGAATCTACTTGTGAGTGATCATATCTGCCGTTATCTAAGGAAGGGGTGGCAACGATTACAAAGATTAAATCAGAAAACCGTAATGCTTCTTTAATACTCGTTGAAGCTTTAAAATTTTTGCAGCTCCGTAAAAGTTCCTCGACTCCTTCTTCATCACTATTGAGTGTTTTTGAATTTATCTTATCGACGTGTTCTTGGTTAATGTCAATACCCAAGACATTATAGCCAGCCTTTTCTAGAGTCAAGGAAAAACATATTCCCAATTTTCCAATGCCAATAACCGATATATTTTTCATACTCATTTCAACCTACATTTCGCTAAAAAATGCCAACCTATCTCTTCACACATCTCTTTATATTGAAAAGAGGTCATGTTCTTAAACTCATCCCTCACCACATATTTTTTATTTATATAATTTGGTATATCAAACTTAAAAACGTGGTCCTTTCTTAGTTCCAAAATTTCAAAATCCGAGAGCATCTTTTCCATCCCGGAACGCGTGTATGTTATTGCTCTTGGACAATTTAATTGCGCTTCGGCATAGTACTGTATAACTTCGTTGGACTTGGAAAAATCAACTGTTTCGCTTTGGTACATAAAATCAAACAACTTAAAGCTATACTTAGCATAAACCATTAGCCGAAGTTCTCCACTCTTCTTCAGCACTCTGTGGGCGCTGTCTATTATCTTTTGTGGATACTCAGAGTGGTGTATAACACCAAATGAATAAACAAGGTCAAACTTGTCTTTAATCTTGTTATTCTCTAATAGCTCTGACAAGTTCTCTGCATTTCCTAGAATAAAGTTCGCCTGTAGCCCGTACACGTCAAATCTCTTCCTGCACAGATCTAGGCTCTCTTGAGATAACTCGATAACTGTTAAGTTGGCACCATTTCGAGCGAAGTTTATGCTATCGGTACCAATGCCACACCCAATTTCTAAAACATTTTTAGCCGTCCATTTTTCAAACTCTGCAAATTGGGGGATGTGCGGCTCGACAAAGTATTTTCTTTTTTCAACTTCGTCGAAATATTCTTTGGTGCCGATACTCTTATCCGAATGCTTGATATTGCAAGGCCTTTTATTCCAATAGTCCTTGATCTCTTCCATCAACATAGGCATTATACATTCAACCTGAAAATTGGAATTGGGTTCATCTTATGGGAATTTCTTTTGTTGAAGTGTCTGTAGACTTCAAGAACCTCTCTCTCTCTTCCCGTCATATCCTCTGGGGCTTTTTCGGTTTCCATAGCCCATTCCAACTCTTCATAAGACGCCCCAATTTGCTCTTCATCAGTCCTGTCATCTTCCCACAGGCCATCAGTGGGAGGCGCTGCTATGATCCTTGGGTTCACTTCCAGTTCTTTCGCCAGTCGTCGTACCTGAGTTTTTGTAAGGTCTGCTATCGGGCTTACGTCCACACCCCCGTCTCCGTATTTGGTGTAAAAACCAACGCCAAAGTCCTCCACTTTGTTCCCGGTACCAACCACGATTCCTTTGTTATTTGCCGCGGCGTAGTAAAGTATCATCATTCTCATGCGCGCCTTCGAATTAGCCTCAGCTAACTTGCTCGTACCAAGGTGGTCCGTGACGCCGGTAAGGAAAGAATCAAACGCGTCGGTAGCATCGATCTTCAAAGAAGACACATTCAAATATTTCTCTGTCAACTCCTGACAGTGTAGTTCCGACAAGCCAGTATTGACTGGTTTAGAGTTTATTGGCATGTTTAAGACAAGCGTCTCTAATCCAGTTTGAGCGCACAGAGTGGAAACAACAGCAGAATCTACGCCTCCTGAAACACCTATCACAAAACAACCTAATCCGCTCTGCTCTAGGTAGTCGTGCAACCATTTGGATATTTCCATTTTTAATCCACTCATACCAATTCCCATCTATCGGGGTAAAACCCGTTTTCTACTCTTCCGTCATCAGGTACAGTATAATTTTTTGGTGCAATCACTTTCTTGCCTTCTTTTTCATTTAGAAATGCAGCCCAATAACCAAAAGAGGTCATGTGTGTGGTTATATGATGATCACAATTCTTCATAATTGCAAAATCCTGCATATCTGTTTGTTCCTCACAAAACAAAAATTTGCCTTCATCCAAATTCTGCTTGCACCAAGCAACATCTGTTTGGTTATTACTCATTCCTGCGCGGCTGCCTCCTGAAAATACCAAGAATCTACAATTAATATTATCAAACTGTTCAATGGCTTTAAAGAAATATCTGCCAAAAATGCTCTCTTCAGACAACGTATCTGCAGGTCCATAATAGTTTGCGTAATCAGGATTGGTGCCGTCTGTTAGATCGCCGCGCCGTATGTGCACGCTCACGATCTTCTCATTCCCTGTCTTGAAGCTTGCTAGGTATTCCTCTGCATATTCATCTAACTCTTTTCTCAACCGTAAATCAGCACGAACAGTTTTTTCGTGCTTAGCAAAGTATTGATAATTTTGAAAGTAACCAAAAAGGTCTGTATCATCGCCCACCTGAAATACTTGCGGCCAATATGCCGCGTGATGGGGCTCCATGAAACGAAATTTTAAGGATCGGTAATCTTGGTCCGTCAGATAATCACATTCTATGTTAAACCTTGTGAGTTGGCATGTCTGGTTTTGACATACGATGTTCTCAGGTGATGGAATTTTCATTGCGTAACCAGTTTCCAGTGACACGCTGCGCAGAGCAGCGTATTGAAATAGTTGATTCCCCAATCTACCAAAATTTCCTAATTGAGTGTATGTAACCATATTCTATTCCCCATTTAGGGCCATTGACCAGGCCGTCGATACGTCGTCATCATTATAAAATCTATTAAAGGAATTATAGGCGTTAACGCTATATTGTCTCCCTTCCTCATCTGTGCCTTTCAACACCTTCGCCATAGCGGCTGCGTATGCGTCCACATCGTATGTTTGCACCAAAGCACCGCAGTCTGCGTCAATAAGATCTGTAGCAACACACCTATCAAAAGAAACCACCGGGGTGCCACATGCCAAAGCCTCCCCTATGGTGCGCGGGCCTGCGTCTTCGAGTGTTGTACAAGCGTACAAGTCACTCGCATACAGACATTCAGAAACCATTTGAGGACTAAAAAGGGGATATATAAGTGTATGGACCCCCGGGGGAATAAACGAACGAAAAAATGGCATCTTTTCCGGAAGGCCAGAAAAAACAAACGCTATCTCTTGGAGTTCTTCTGACGTCAGGTAGTTGTTACATAATATGTGTAATGCCTCGATATAATACTCAAGACCCTTGCGAGGCATCGATGGATCCCAGGCAGACCAATAACAAATTTTCTTAATATTAGATTGACCATGGCCAGCGAGTTCAGTAAACTTTTCTAATACGCTATTCTTGCCGGCAGCACGTGCTGCTAGCATCTCTTTTGCGGTGGATTGTTGTGGTGTTATCGTTTTAAGAGGGGTCAAGACTTTACGCACGTCTTTATATAGGAAACTCTCCGCGGCCTGGTCAAGAGCAAACGTAGAAACAGCACACAATGTGGTTTGAGCGCCATGCTTCCCCAAAAACTCCTTGTGAATTTTAAATTGCTCGTTAGGAAAGTCCGAATTTCCGACCCCTTTTTCGTAAGTTTTGGCGCCGTGCATATCAATAAACTTTTGTTTGAGGTCTGGACAATTATAGCACCCTGCGGAGTGCTTATATTTTTCGCATCCATAGTCAGTAGGATAAGAGCACAACCCTGTATGAGCATTGTTAACCATGGTTACCAACAATAGGTCCGATTTGTGCTTTTGCATTATCAAAGAAAGTACCTCATGAGGTACATCGGTTTTATCTCCCATTATTAGTTTTTTGTGTTTTGGCAACCGTTCCACTAAACCTGGGGTGACTTTGTTCTGCTTCTCCAAGTCATAAATCACATAATTATCGGGACGGTGTATGTGTTTTTCGAAAATAGAAACAAAGGCGCAGTCCTCGTCTAAAACGTCTTGGAAATATTTAAATATCTGAAAGAGGCCGTGCGCGTCCGCCCCCTCGTACGAGTCGTTACGTGACAAAAAAAGTATGTCGTATTCCTTCCCCCTTACGTCGTCAACATATATGTCATCAACAAAATCAACAAAAATATTTTTGTTCATTTTTCTCCTAAAGCCTCACGGAGGCGCGCATAGATATGCGTATTAACTTCTATAAAGTTCTCATATGATGCCAGATTTAAAATGGTCTCACCATGGTCGACATACGTATCCCAATCTAACTTCATCTCACCGAAGGAATCTGGCAAAGGAGGTATCGATACCATTTGGTCTAAAAACGGATACAACACAGTGGTGCAAGCGGCGGTGACTGTGGCCAGAGGCATCGTAGGATTCATTCTACGCAAAGCCGCTACAGCTTTCCATGTATCACCATTGTAGCCTCGCCAGGTGCGCTCATTTGTGCCTTGTCGAAAAGTTTTCTCGCCATTAACCACATTGTTGAAAAATGCTTCATAATCCTCTTCTAAAACAAGCTGGGCCTCTTCGTTAACGGGGACAGTATCATGTAAAACAACCACGCCGGTGAGTGGCTTCAATATGTATAATGCTTGCATGATCTCAGCTATTATTACTTCAGCCATATGACAACCATCAAGGAAAATGACGTCATACTGATGATGCCAAAAGTATTTATTCATAGCAAAAAACATCTGAGAAGTCATCTTGTGAGTAATCGATGGCGAGGCGCCGTACGGGTCGACGCCGTGCTTGACTGTTGCATTAATCTTATCGAATGTGTTTCCCTCATCTACACCAATTTCCAAATAGCAACTCTCGTCAATATTGTCCAATATCGGCTGGATTATATCGACGGGGTTGTATTTATACGTAACGCCCGCGGGAAAGCCATCGCGAGGTATCCAGGTCGTCGTCATCTAACCTCCACATCCTTAAACAACCCAAACTCTGTCAAATCGCGATAGGGAGGATCCTCCGGTATGTCGGGCACGTCTTCAGGGTGATTCTGCATCAACATTAATCCTCTTGTAGCTTGTTCTGGGCTCATATACATATTCCATCCTTCCTCTTCAATGTTATCCTCATGGTAGGGTACCGGGCTGCGACCCTCGTAACGGCCCCTTTTAAACCACTCAACTGCCTCTTTGTCATCAGTCAGGATCATGCCCCCTTTGCCAATCTTTAGATGCTTCTTAATATGGAAAGACAAGCACATGTAGGCGCCGGGAATATACATATTAGAAGTAAACCTTTTGGCAGCATCCCAAATAGGAAACGGTTTAAATTGGTATATTCCTTCCCACTCGACGTCTTCGAATACCAAGTTGCCGCCGGCCTGCATGATGGACTGTGGGGGAGACAAATATGTGCGTCTTGGTATTATAACGTCTTGACCGCTGACGTCGTTATATGCGCATGCTAAAAAAAGGGCGTTCGTACAACTATCAGTTGATACAGCGTATGGGGCGCCCGTATAGTGGGCTACCTCTTCTTCAAACATTTGAACGATCTTATATGGGTTATGTAACATCTTCTACTCTAATAACGTTAACATCATTATCTCACAAACTTAATAAAATTTTAAGACACCTACTCGAACCTCACCCTATATTTTTTAAGAGGTAATAGTTCGATTCCTTTTTCATCAATCATCGAGGTAATACGTAATAAACCATAGCCATTCTGGTGGCCACATATAACCACCGGGTGATCTCCGTGTTTAAAGAGAAGCTTGCCCGCATGACGATTTTCTATTATGACATCGTCAATTGAGGTTGCTGCCAAGACTCTTACGAGCTTGCCATCCATTAGCGAAGACGCGCCGTTATAAGGCATACCTAAAGCTTTCACAAAACGAGAGATGTACTCTGCGTCCTTAGTCCAGTCAATTCTATAGTCTTTCTCATCACGCCAAACACTATAGCTAGCTTGCTCTTCGATTTGAGGAATTGCATTTAGGCTCTCACCATTTTTAATTTTTGTTACAATATCTATGGCTAGCGTTTGATAATTCTTAGTAATAAGCTCAACTGCCTCATAAAGTTTGATGGGGTGTGTTATTTTTGTTGCACTGCGTTGTATTATATCCCCTTTGTCAAACTCTTCCGTAGCAAAAAGTGCCGTAACACCAATCTCTTTTTCCTTATTTAATAAACAGGACACCAACGGATTAAAGCCGCGATATTTGGGGAGTAACGAATCATGAAAAATAATTAATTCTGTATGTGGAAGCTCGATAAGCCAACGCCAGGAAACAGCAATTGCATACTTGCTATTGGTGTTGAGAACGTTCTTTTTGTCCCAAAAGCCGATTTCGTTAGATTTACAAAGTTCCCGAATTTCTTCATAGTAATCTTTCTGAATTGATCGATCGCGCGCGCCGACTACCATATCCACCATTGAAGTCATGTCGTTGTCGATTAGCGCTTGTAAGACTGCTAACCCTTTTTTGGTCATTAGGAACAGGGTCACTTTTCTAGCAAATAATATTTTTTAGCGAACCCGCAACTCTCAAACAACTTAATGCTTGCTTCGTTTTCAAGCTTGATCTTTGCTGTCGCATGCGGGTGTAAACGCATCACCTCATTAACCATAAACTTTCCGACGCCCCTCTTTTGAAAATCCGGATGAGTACAAACTGCAATATCATCAGCTAATACACGAATAAAGCCCGCGGGCTCACCATTTGCCAAGCAAAGATGAAAGCGCCGGCCATATGTCATCATATAACTAATATGTTGCTCTGGATCGATTTCTTCCTGCTGAATAAAACCATGTTTAACTCTTTTATTATTGCGCAATGTTCGAATAAACTCCCAGTATTTCGGTTCATTTTTAACAAATTCTAGCCGCATGATTTATATATATCTCCCAACGGTTGACCAAGCCAGTAAGCCTTCAAATAATCCCGCTCAAGGGACAAATCCATCCATTTATGCAGTGTAGTGCCTATATCAATATATGTGTTTTTATCCGCGATATTAAATAACTCGTGAATCAACATTTCGCTGAGACTGCTGGCGGAAAAAAGAAAAACGTGGTCTTGAATATCGTTGTTTTGCACCCATTCACACATCTCCTTAATCAAGTGATGATCGTTGACAATGCAGTTTCTCCCGACTCGAAAATCCTTTACCACATCAAAAGGGAGTGCTTGGATGTTCGCGTTTTCGCTACACACCATAACAATCTTATGATTGGCAAATTCTGGTATCATATTATTAACAAAGAGGGGGTAATTCGCGTTAACGAGCAAGTTCGTTGTGGTCCAGTGTTCCTCACCGTTA